>JGI20166J26741_11610029_pt1 | contig 11595 bp, 10 predicted proteins | sample TergutCu122P5_FD_26741 | JGI IMG/M metagenome (IMG submission 26741) | reverse complement strand
GGTGGAGGTTGTGGCTTCACTCTCAAGGTCGCACAGCTGCTGCGCAGTGCGGCTTGTTTACACACAAATCAGTCCCGGTCATATTTGAACCACCTTGTAAGTCACTGTCCAGTAATTTTCTTGGCGTGATTAAGGACGATTAGGTCCCAGGAATCGAAGTTGGTGCCTTCCGAATGCGGGTTACGCCAACTTGCTCTGTGGAACCCTCTAGTGTTTCCGGAGCCTAACGTGCCCACATCTTGAAATGGTTAACACGAAAGTTTAGGCTTCACATATTACTTGTCGGAAAACTCCCATTGTAACACAAGTCCGTGTAAAGAAGCTGTGGCAGTATACAGTGTTTGACAAAATCGTCAGTTATGAAGAATTCCAGATCACCCATTGCAATTAGCATTTAAAAACAAAAGGCCTTGGGAGACATGTTTTGTTTTACAGGGGTACTTCACTTGTACCTTTCACTTAGTTGTTTGCAGGTTTAAGGGAAGATTGCATTGACAGTATGCAGCATGTGTAGGAGAAAAGAGAACACGGAGATACTATTAAATCTGGTCGTTATTAAAACTGGGTATGGGAGTGTGAATTGAGTCGCTTTAGCGTAGTCGGTAGGGTCAAGAGAGGTTTCTCTTCAAAACTTCTGGACTGGGTCTGGAGCTCACCCAGCCTCTCATTCATTGGTTACTGGAGTGGCCGGAGCGTGAAGTTAACCACTAACCTTCATGTAGTGCTGAGGTTACAGAATGGATGCAGCTATACTTTGTACTCCTCCTGTACGCCTTCGTGGCGTTGACAAGGGAAACTTTTCATTTAGTGAGGTGTGGACTTGAAGTGACGTAGTCGGTTGCGGGCTTTTGTGAATATAGCGATGAAACTAAGGGTTCTGTCTTTGGGAAGGGCGACATTCAGGATTGGCGTTGCAAGGCGTGTTCAAAAAAGACCGAACCTTCGCTATAAAGACATTTTACAACATTTTAAGCACTGTCCCCTTCAAAGTAGTCCCTTCTACTGACGATACACTGTTCCCAACGTTTCTTCAATTCTTCGAATGCTTCCTGGAACGCACTTTCTGTGATGGCGCGCAGTTCTCTTATCGCATTTTCATGAATCTCCTCTGTGGTTTGGAAACAACGTCCTTTCAAAGTGGTTTTAAGTTTGGGAAACAGGAAAAGTCTGTTGGGGCCAAGCCCGGAGAATAGGGTGGATGGGACACAACGGATGTCTGATGTTTTGCCAGATAACTGCGGATGAGGAGCGACGCGTGAGCCGGTGCAATGTCGTGGTGCAACATCCAAGTCTGGTTTTCCCGCAATTCAGACCTCTTCCTGCGCACAGCATCCCTCAAACGCGGTAAAACTTCCTGGTAAAACTGTTTGTTTACCATCTGACCACGTGGTACAAATTCGTGATGGACAATGCTTTTCCAATCAAAAAACACAACCAACATCACCTTGATCTTTGAACGACTCATCCGTGCTTTTTTTGGTCGAGGAGACCCTTTCCCCATCCTCTGCGACGATTGCTTCTTGGTTTCAACATCATACCCATAAACTCACGTCTTATCTCCTGTTTTGATTTTCTTAAGAAGGTTTTCATTACCATTTGCATTGGCAGGCAGTTCCTGACTGATTTCAACACGGTTCTCTTTCTGATCGTCAGTCAATCGCGGCACGGATTTTGCACTGACGCGACGCGTCTGAAGTTTTTCAGTCAAAATTTGATGGCAAGATCCTATGCTGATGCCCACTTCGTCAGCAACTTTTCGGGCAGTTAAACGACGATTTCCACGATCACAGCACGCACTCTGTCGACATGGTCGTCGTCTGTTGATGTGGAAGGTCGTCCAAGCCTGGGATCTTCACCGACCGACATTCTGCCCTCTTTAAAACGCTTAAACCACTCGTAGCACTGCATTCGGCTCATACAGTCCTCCACGTATGCTTGGTTAAGCAATTGAAATGTCTCTGTAAAATTTTTACCAAGTTTGCAGCAAAATTTCACACACACACACACACACACACACACGCGTTGTTCTTCAAGCTCCTTCATTGTCACTTTGTCACTAATCCGACGAACAGCTTGTGCACGTGCTCAGTTCAGCGGATGTAGCTCGAAGACTAATGCTCGTAGCGAAACGGGGCAAATGGTAGTTTGTTGTCAAAACCTGCCGTTAGGTGGGCTGTGTAGCCGCAGCGCGCCTGTATGCTGGTTGGCGCGCTATTTAAAAAGTTCGGCCATTTTTTGAACACGCCTGGTATATGAGGCTGCATAAGCCAAGCCCGGTGTAAGCGCTGCACTGTTCTAGCTAGGCCTCCTAGCTTTTGCAAGGACTTTACAGAATCGTAATTTGGAATGAAGATAATTGTGGGCAGCGAAGTTAGTGTGTTACTACACAGCGAGATATACGAGTGCGACTGGACCACTGAACAATGTAAGAACGTGTGGGTGCCATCAAAGCAGGCAGTTTCTCGATCAGCTGAGTAACTGTCAACCTTATAATAATGATGGAGGTGGAATCATAAGATATTTCGAGAACTTCTTATGTCATTGTTGTTTGAATGCTCCGTTATGAAAATGATTATATCTCTGTGCCGTTCGTACCCGAACGCGCTGCACTGTCGAGGGTCCTCCCGGACGGATGCCCGGAATATGTTCGTGGTGAAATAGGATGTGAAGTTGGCACATGGTTTGAACTATTCCAGGAATGCAGCCATCGGATGGTTTTTGTATTAATAGTGTTGATCCTTCGGTTTAGTAGCTCAGTTTACCACTACATCTCTGCGTCGAGTGTAGTGGTAATATGAACACTAACGGTCAGCTGCCATGTCTTGGCGTTTGAGTTGGGGCACGGAGGGGATCAGTGAAGTCAGCATAGCCCACAATCCACGAGAGATTCGAACTGGGTACGTTGTCTGTGCACATGTGAAACGTTATCGATACACCGTCCTTCCAGATGAGGTGAAGACGGGTTAATAAATTGTTTCCTTGCTGTAAAAGAGATTCACCCAGGAACCGACCACTTGCGGAGCAGATAATTTGCGCAAGAAAAAATACTTCACTACATGTTCTTTTTTTTTTCGTTTTTTATGGCGATTTGTCAAAAGAATTCTAGGTTACCGTGGCTGCTCTAGACCCATAGACTACAAAAAGAGAGAAAGAGAGAGAACGTGTTTTGTTGAATTAAATTCTGCATGGAAATTGTTCGAATGGATATGTCCGTGATAGGTTTTGTTGTTCTGAACTGAAATGACAGACTAAGGATGAAGGCAGACACTGGAACAGAGGTGAAACTCTACTAGCACGCCAGCCAAACGAATGATTTTTAAATTTAGGGGGGCGTACGTCATTGTAATCAACGGCGAGATTAGGTTAATTAAAATTAAACATACCTTAAAGAACGTTTCATATTTATGGTAACATAATCACGCTGTCTTATAATTATTGGATTTAAAACTTTATTGTATTGTTATCTTTCTGCTGACGTATGTTTTACGTTACCATCCATGGAAAGCAAACCTCTTTGAGCCTTCAGGCCAGTGACCTACAACACTTTGAATCAAAAAATTATTTGACACTGTCTGGCCACATTCTGTAATTGTAATGACGTCAGTGAAAGAGCCATTTAAAATGAACTGGCTGGCGGCGTATTCGAGAACCTGGTGCTAATTTTTAGCGTCATAGTCGTTGAACTGTATGAATCTTATCTCAGAGACTCAGGATATCACTCTGTTTTCTTGCTACAATTTTCCCCTCTCTGTATCTCCCTCCTCGTTTACGTTTTGTTGCGTATTTGGGCCGGTGTGTGGGTAATGCACGTTTCCTGTCCGCGATAAAAAGAGTCCTTGCATCTGTCGCTGTAGAGTGGCAACCATGGGTATGTCCACGGAGCGGTAGGAGGTACACGTCAGTGAGTATACCATATTGTGCTGGTCGTGGCCTGTGCAATACGTGTACATGGACTATTCGGTGCTACAGGTCTGACGGTGGCACAACCCGTACCCAATACTGTATGTCGTTTCAAATTAAATTTCTCGGCGCTGGATTGCATTTTAAATGTTTCTCGTTTAAGAAGATAGAGTCAAAAGTGAGGTTTCATGTGCCTAAGCACCAGGGATATGTATACGAAATGTGGAAGTAAACCTTCACGCATTTTAAACGTCATCAGGTCGACGTAACTTACCGCTTAAGACGGAACCCGTTCATAGAATATAGGGGTACGTTGATCTCTTATTCCTATAATTCAGGTAAGTTTGGCTATTGAGTCATATCAGAGCCCCTGATGCTGAAGTTGGAGTCAGTCTCTGGAACGTTTGCCTACATTATCCGTCTGATACTTCAGTCAGTCCGAGAGGATTTTATTGGTAAAATTATGTCAGACAAGTCCGAATGGCAAGAAATTATTCGGAGCTCAAAACCAAAAACCATCACTTGCAGGCGACGTTAACGGCCTCAATAACTCGTTCGAAAAGGGGTGTAAATATTTTGTATAATCACGAATTAAGTAAATGCGCTGTGGTATTAGCGAAATGCCCTTATCGTACTGTCATATGGGACTTAGGACAGTGAGTTTCGTCTGCTCCAGAAACACGACTGCTTCAGTCCAAGTACTGGGCATCCTGACTAGCCGCCATACGATCTAAACAAATTACAGTCCTGCCAGTGAGCCCACATCTTAGTTGCTCGTACTTTAGTACCCCACCTGTCCGCCAGAGTCACTCTCGTTGAGTTCGTTCATGCGCCGGGGAGGGGGTGGCGGAACGCGTTACGCACCTGTTGCGTGTCAATATCATGTACTGCATAGCACGGGTGCGTAGCTGATTACTGTGGAGAGAAGGCGGTGTGAACTAAGGGTTCTGTTAACGGTTGTCGAAACCGTTATTATAGGCTAGTGTAGGTGAGCGTGGTTGTTACACAGTCTCGTTTCGTCATCTTCCGTTGTGTAGGCAGTCTCGCTTGTGTAACTCTTTCGTTTTTCGTGAACGTAGGAAACTACGACAATTTACATTTGGTAGAAGTCGGCTGTTGTTACGAAGTTCTCACCTTTGTGATTGGGCGCCCAGTGGTCAATGAAGGTTAACTGTGTGTGTTGTGGATTGTTATTCAGCTGTGGAAGTGTAGGCAAGACATTCATATTTAAGTGATGCACATTGTGTGGTGGTTCAGGCTGTCGATTTCCACGTGTTTATGTAGGGGAATAAAGGAGCGTGGTCGAAGGTGGAATAATGTCAGTCTAATTCACTTCCTGACAACGTGCTCCTCTTCTTATAAAGCAGGCTACCCTGTTTGCCCCGTCTTCAGGCAGAATTTCTGTAACATATACATTCCACGTTTGTTCATGACCATGTTAACTCACACACACGCACACTCCCAATTCAGTATGAAATTCCAGAGATTTAACTGACGTTGGTAAAGTGCTAATAATTGAGAATAACGTTGTTTTTAGCCCTTGGAGCGTCAAGTATTAGAACCTTAGTGGTGATGTGTGTTGTCACGTCGAATGCTCGCCATTGCTGGTGGTGCTAGTGAATGACACGGGGTCATCGGTAATTAATCACTCATGTCATTGGATGTGCATGGGTTGCAGCGCCAGACTTGCCTGTGAGGAATCACGATTGAATTCAGTTGAATGAGCGATTGTGTTTTGAGTGGTATTGTTAAAGTGTGGTCGGAGTCCCAGATTGACCCGATCGAGTAATCAGTATAGCGGCACGCACTGTAACACTTGTACTACAACAGCGCAAAGTTCACACACCTTCACTTTAAGTCTTGCCTCCGTGCTGCGAGGGTAAAATTTACTGAGTGGTGACTGTTGTGTTAGTGTTACGAGGTGACTGTTGAGAAGATATGGATACTCTGACATTGGTGCCCGAGAAAGTAGGTGGGGTGCTTGGATCGGTGGTTCAGCAGTGCCTTTCTACTTTGTGTCCCAGGTAAATCTGTACGTTTGTACAATTAGCCTCCAATTTAGCGCATGATACACGGACGTCGTGTAGGGGTTCCTGTGATATGGTCTGAACGTACGGGTAAAAGCCGCGAGTAGTACCGAAAACAGTAAAGAATGTATTATACGCAGGGTATTTTGTGTTCATCGCCGGACTGCTCGCCGTAGTGCGGACCAATTCGTTGCTGCTTAGTACCGTTAATGGTGCCCGCCCTGCAGTGTGTGAATCGGCGTTACGAACCTTGTCTGTTTTATGCATACTTACACGTCCCGCTCGTTTAAAATATATTGCCTAGGGTAAAGAAGTGCCAGTATATTGAGGTGTTAGGGAATGAAGAGAGAAGTTATGTTGTGAGGTGTTAGTGAACAGTGGCCTGTACATGTAGCAGATACATGTCAGAAGATGAGAACGCCATGCTGCTATTCGCGGCAAAATGTGTCCAAGGAATCAGTTTAAACCCTTTCCACTGTCGTTATCATTAAAGAATATTTCAGTTATATTCCCATGACGCAGTTTATCATAGCTTTTCAACAACAAATTGCTGTAATTACTGAGTGATTTTGAATTATGTTTGTTTGCTGTCTTCTTAGTGCTGTATAATTGTAAGTGTATATAAACTGTTGTAAGTAATATCATCCATCAACCCCATTGAATATGACAGGTCAGTTTGGTTCACATTCCTGCAGTGTTATTTCCCTAATTGTAAGCTTCATTTTTATATTTTCTCCCTATTTCCTTTTTTGCTACCAAGTAGCTGCATTGAAAGAGGTTTCACCACCCTTTATTCGGTAAGTCACTATCCACCGAACTTGTCTGAAACAAGCGTCAGACTGAGGTAGGTCACAGTGTCAAGTCTGGTAGATTAGGTGGTGTATCATGGCCACCCAATTTGCAGTGAATATACATAATGACATCTTCTAAGGGCAGGAAAACAGGATGTATGTACCGGGTATCTGACAGTACTGTCAAAGGGTAATATCCATGTAAGTGTTGTGAGGCTGTCATAAGGATAGCCTTGAAGAGAAGTAAAATATTCCTACTGGTTCCTTCATCTGTTTCTGTGGCTTCTGTAATAGCATATGAAAGAGTTTTTGTGGGACTAATTAAAATAAGTAACAAGTGACAAGCTGCTGCCATCAGAAATAACAGGGCAGTTATACAGTTTCATTTGGCACAAACTGCACCCAATGTAGAGTTCTGTAATTTTCTGTAATGATTTACAGTTTCTGTCAGGATGCTTGAGATCCTGTTACTATCTTGCACTTCAGTAACTCACTCAACTGGAGGATGTAACTGGACATTTAGTGTGACAGTGAAATAATAGTGAAAATGAATAAATGACAGGTCTGCTGGAAGGAATGGGAAATAAACAAGACAGCTTTGAAGACCTTCAAAGCAGAGAGATGTATAAGCATAGCTACCATAACAGAGATCAAGAAAGAAATTAGATGTTGTATTAATAGAAGGACACATTCATGTAACTTGGGTGTTGGGGGATAGCATGACACATACACGTGAAACTGGCATTTTATATGATTTTAGAATTTGTGTATTGACTAAAAGACGTGACTGATTTAAGATGCATATATTCTTACATTTTATTGAATTGCAGATACAGTATTGTAAAGTTACATGTTACACATCCTATTGAAATAATAATTTATTTTGTAGGAACCAATCACCATGCTTTTTCCGTGCATAATGCAAGTCATGCATGTGGGTGTTGTGTATCATTGTGAACATCTAACCATGTCATCACATCATTAAAGTTCCCAAGCTCTTTGCCTGTGTTGTTACAGTTATTAGGGGATTCATTAATCATTATCCTTTGAGTCAGTGACATAATGTTTGTCATTTCTATCCCCATTTTTCATGCAAGCTGTGGTTTCTTAACTAAGGTACTGAAAAACAGGAGCATCTGCATTTGGTCAGGCCACCAGGCCATTTCTGCTGGATTACTCTTGCGTGCATTACATGTAGCCATCAGTTCTTGTTTGGAACACTAATATCTTGTCACATTCTGTGACAATGTCTTTACCAACACCCCCCTCCCTCCTGTAGTTGTCACTTTGCTGTTGGACTAATATCCCCCATGCTAAACCAAGACAGTATGCAACATATTTCATCATTGATGTCTTCAGATATTCTGTAACTTGCAATCATTGAGTTTAAATCTTTTATTCAAGCCTTTTGTTACCAAATGGGGTTGTATTGAAGGCTTATATAGAACTCGTTTTTGAACCATGAGACAAAAGTACTGAATGTCATGCAGAGATTTAATATTCGCATGTTTGAACCACAGGGGACTTAAAAATCTGTACCAGCAGTCTTTGATTTTGTTTTGTACTTACCTCTTGTTGCCATGCTGGTTGTTATTTTTCATATGCCGTTTTTTAGTTGTTTTTCAAAGCTTTTAACAGTTTTTCTGGAACAAGTTCATAGTATAATGCTTATTCATAAAAGTTGTACATTTTTTAATCAGAGTTGCCCATATTTTCATCATTGTAGGGGGCTTATCATCCTTTTTCATTGTATGTATATTTTGAGAAAATTTCAGCTGCTTAAATGTCACTGGATGCTGATTAATGTCAGGGCTAAGTTGACATCCAATGTTCAAATTCCCATTATCATAGCCACCCTTCCTTGTAATTAAGTGCTGCAACATGAAAGCATATGGCACAATAAAGATGCAGCTTTATGTCTCAGACCTGTTGCTAGTGAAAGAGCCTTCATTACCCACTGATTTGGAGGTTGGGTGAGCTCCAGAGCCAGTCTGGAAGCTTTGGAAAAGTTGAAAGTAACCACAGTTCCAGAAGCTGTAAATGTTACTTCATTCTCAAGTTGCGTAATGAATTTAGCTGCTTGGGTATTCAGTGTTACTTCACTTATATGCAGGCATTCTTTCGCTGTGATTTAATGGGAACCATTGGCACAGACTTAACCTACACTACTGTTTTCACTGTTTTTCTTTGTCTGCAGCTCTGCTTCATCTTCTCTGGAATCTACAAATGAACGTGGTTTTTCTTCTTCTTTCATCAAACCACATATCATTCCCTCTGGAATTCCACAATTGCAGAACAAACTGGCTTTTGATTCGCCACTTTCTAACCCTTTTGATAATCTACTTTGCTTCGACTGTAAGGTAACGGTACCAATAGTTGGCATTCTCGATTTGAAAGTTAATTGCTAAGATTTTGGGTGCATTTAGGAAAGTACTTTTAATGAAGAGTTTTGTCTGCTGTTGCCTTTTAGTTATCAGGTACTACTTTTGTGAACACACTTCATTTAAAGGTTGGCATTTACTGTGATATGCACAATAAAGAATGATTGAAGATTACTGGTACCCGAAAGTGATATAATTCACTGTTAACCAAATGATGGCGTGACAAAAAATGAAATTTCTGTAATGCGCATGCCAAAGAACTATTTGATATAATACAAAATCATCAAATGTATGCTGTCTAGCTTAGACCTGCAGTACTAGAGAGTAGCAACACTCATGTAAGTGAACCATCAACATCACACAGAGTAATTGATGCAGATAAAGGGAAAACGTATCTTCTTCATTGAACACAATGTTATATTGGCCTGGTGTTAAAACTGTGATACACTTGGGGGGGGGGCCAGAATGATCCTACCTCATAGCAGTGACTTGAAGCATTAATATCAGTTCTTGTACTGTTGCTGATTGTGTATTTAAATCTCTTATCATGAGTCTGTGGGGGCGCTTAAATAAACAAGTTTTATCTGAATTGAATATGATAAACAGTAGACCTATCTGTTACATTGTAGGTTCTTTTAAAGATAAGTCATGGTTTGATTGTTCATTTTACCATTCCACACACACTGTCAAGTGTTTTATGTATTTTGGTTTAAGTCTGTTAAAAGTTGGTTCACTTTTGTGTCATACAATGACACAATTCTCAGTGCCAAATAATGGTGCATTTGCAAGTGTATGTGAAAACATTTTTCCACTTATGTTACTTCAGTGTAGTAATGGTCTGGTTGATAAATGAAACAAAAAGATCGTGCTTGGTGAATTAATAATATTTCTCTTTGATACTAAATATTTCAGACAGCAGTGAAAAGTGTAAGAATGTTTGCTATTGGTATGGTTACGTTACACTTTTTTTTATTATTTGATCAGTGCTACTGTCTTGATGACTAATAAACAGTAATCTATTAGCACAGCACAAAGTATGAGTATGTTACCCCTATACTTCCCTTTTTAAATCAGTGTGTGCTGTACCCTTTGTAAAATTTCCAACTCTGACGCAAAAGAATTGATGCAGTAGATGGATGACATCTTCGCACGTTTATGTTGACAGCTTCATGTGTGTAACTCATCAATAAAGATAGTTGTTGAGACAAGTGATACACTTTTATTTGCACCTGTGGCTACATGTGTCAGCTGTTGGAAAGAACCATCATCAGGCCTGTGTACAAAATCTCATACAGAGGGATTCTATGAAATTTGGAAAGTACTGAGATCTCTATTGTTTTTTCACAGTGTAGTTGTTTAGATATTACTTTGTTAAATGATGGGATTCTGTATGTTAAATGTGTGATAGTAATAAGGAGTGATTATTTGAGGGCTTCATTCTTCTTGCAGAATATACATGTTCTGTTCTTGAACAGTCATTCCAATATGTATCATACTAGTAGGCCTTTGATACAAAATATCATGCAAAAATTGGGCCTCTGAATTGCAGTTTGCCAGCACATAACACATGCAGTTGCTGCATGGTGCTTGTTCAATGATTTATTAGAGTAATACTGAAGTGAAATCTTCTGCTGCATTTGACATAAATATTGTCTGTTTCTCCTGCCTGAGCAGTAACATGTAATTGGGGTAGATGAATTGTAGCTGCTGAATTAGAAATATATCCCAGAGAGCATTGTGAGTTCTACATGGGAAAAGGGGTGGCAGAAAATTTATGGAATGGTGGATTGACCAAGGCAAAATTCAGTTCGGGTGGAAGAGGCAACTGAACTATGATGGTGATGGTAGTGATGGCCTGCGCTAAGTTGCTTGGTTGTATAAAGCAAATGTCAGGACACTGCTTTCACACAGATCACGTACGCAAGCTTCTTTTCCCATCCTTTTCAGTTTGTCATTTGTAACATTCCCATCCCATTTGACATGCTATTGTTGCATCGTCATTAAATAAATATGTGAACTGAACCACTGGTTTGTTTGATATGTGTCCCTCTGAAGCGAAGAACAGTGCAGTTTTTGAATCGACTGTTTTTATGTCTGACTTTAGGAAAGCCCGTCGGAAAGACAAAGAGCCATCAACTCCGTGTCCTGACGACCCAAAATTGTACCTGGAGGAGGCTGTGTTGGAACGCAAGTTGCCTGATATTGACCTGCGTGTGTTGGTAGACCTGCCAGCTGGCTTGGATTACAATGAATGGCTAGCGTCACACAGTAAGAATGCTTTCTCAGTGCTAATGAATAGTTCATACCAGTGGCGTACCCAGGAATTTTTCCGGGGGGGGGTTCAACAAATTCAGTTGAGGACAGAGGTCAGAGAGGACGGGGATCTGGGGGCGGTAGCCCCTTAGTCAGGGGTTCTGGAGGCAGCTGTAGTTTGGTACAAGAAATTTCATTTCATATTGTAAAATTTTCTTAATTTTTGGTACTTTAGACTATTTA
>JGI20166J26741_11609917_pt1 | contig 11596 bp, 12 predicted proteins | sample TergutCu122P5_FD_26741 | JGI IMG/M metagenome (IMG submission 26741) | reverse complement strand
GGCGTGCTCAAGCAACTGGGCAATAACCCGGAGGCGATTCTGTTCATCGACGAAATTCATACCCTGATCGGGGCCGGTTCCGCCTCCGGCGGCACGCTCGACGCCTCCAACCTGTTGAAGCCGGCGCTGTCCACCGGCCAGTTGAAGTGCATCGGGGCGACGACCTACACCGAATTTCGCGGCATTTTCGAGAAGGACAGCGCACTTTCCCGGCGCTTCCAGAAAATCGACGTGACCGAGCCGTCGGTGGCCGAGACGGTGGAGATTCTCAAGGGGCTGAAGGCGCGTTTCGAGGCGCACCACGGCATCAAGTATTCGGCGACGGCCATTTCATCGGCGGCCGAACTGTCGGCCCGCTACATCACCGACCGCCATCTACCCGACAAGGCCATCGACGTCATCGACGAAGCCGGGGCCGCCCAGCGCATCCTGCCCAAGTCGAAGCAGAAAAAGACCATCAGCAAGACCGACATCGAGGAAATCGTCGCCAAGATCGCCCGCATTCCGTCGCAACACGTGACGCTGGACGACCGCGGCGCGCTGAAAAACCTCGACCGCGACCTCAAAGCCGTCGTTTTCGGCCAGGACAAGGCCATCGACGCGCTGACGCGGGCGATCAGGATGGCCCGCTCCGGGCTGGGCCACCCGGATAAACCCATCGGCTCCTTCCTGTTCAGCGGCCCGACCGGCGTCGGCAAGACCGAGGTCGCCCGGCAACTGGCTTATTGCATGGGCATCGAATTGCTGCGCTTCGACATGAGCGAATACATGGAGCGCCACGCCGTCTCGCGGCTGATTGGTGCGCCGCCGGGCTACGTCGGCTTCGAGCAGGGCGGCCTGTTGACCGAGGCGGTCACCAAAAAACCGTATTGCGTGCTGCTGCTCGACGAGATCGAAAAAGCCCACCCGGATATTTTCAACATCCTGCTGCAAGTGATGGATCACGGCGCGCTGACCGACAACAACGGGCGCAAGGCCGATTTTCGCAATGTCGTCATCATCATGACCACCAATGCCGGGGCCGCCGACCTGCAAAAATCCAGCATGGGCTTCACCAGCAGCCGGCAGGTCGGCGACGAAATGGCCGAAATCAAGCGGCTGTTCACGCCGGAATTCCGCAATCGCCTGGATGCCACCATCTCTTTCGCGCCGCTCGATCACGACATCATCCTGCGCGTCGTCGACAAGTTCCTGATGCAGCTTGAAGAACAGTTGCACGAGAAGAAGGTCGAGGCTCATTTCACCGAGGCGGTCAAGGAACATCTGGCCGAAAAAGGCTTCGACCCGTTGATGGGCGCGCGACCGATGGCCCGCCTGATCCAGGACACGATCCGCTCGGCGCTGGCCGACGAACTGCTGTTCGGCCGCCTGGCCAGCGGCGGCGAGGTCACCGTCGACCTCGACGCCGAAGGCAAGATTCGCCTCGATTTCGCCGAAGAAAAGAGCGAAGCCGCCGTCGCCTGATCCACCCTCATATCAACAAGCCATGCGCCGCATGGCTTTTTTTCTGCCAGGGAGATAAACCATGACCTTCAAAACCCCCGACCTCTGCGACGCCCATGAAGCCGAACTCGGTAAAAGCCTCTTCGTCGTCGCCCCGATGTTCCAGCGTTACGGCAGCAAAGCCAGCTTCAGCGGCCAGATCGCCACGCTCAAGTTGTTCGAGGACAACTCGCTGGTGCGTGAAGCCTTTGCCGAAAACGGCCAGGGCAAGGTGCTGGTCATCGACGGCGGCGGCTCGCTGCGCTGCGCCCTGGTCGGCGACCAGTTGGCGATCCTGGCCGCCAAAAACGGCTGGGCCGGCGTCGTGGTGTACGGCTGTATCCGCGATTCGGGCGACATCGCCGGCATCGCCCTCGGCGTGCGCGCGCTCAACACGCATCCGCAAAAAAGCATCAAAAAAGGCGTCGGCGAACGCAACATCGCCGTCACCTTCGGCGGCGTCACCTTCAACCCCGGCGAATGGTTGTATGCCGACGAGGACGGCGTGCTGGTCTCCAGCCGGCCGCTGCTTTAACCTAAAAACCGTAGTTGACCGCTTGTGATCCTTGCGAAATCCGCATGAGCACAACCTTTCCCGGCTTTGATGAGCGTCGCCATTTGGGTGAAGCCGCTACGCCTTGCCAGTCCACCCGATGACGGCCTGCTCAGGCGCGTCCAACCACGGTTTTTAGGTTTAATCGAACCGTCGCAGCGACAGGCTGACCGACAACTGCGCGCCAAGCCAGCCGAGCAGCGCGCCGCCGAGGGCGAGCACGGCCACGCCGTGAGCGGCCGGCGCTTGCAGGGCGAAAGCGGCGCCGTAAAGCGCCGCCAGTTCGCCGGCCGGCCCGTTGAGCAGGCGCAGTCCGCCCAGCACCAGAGCGGCGGCGAGCAGGCCGCCCAAAGCGCCCTGTAGCGCGCCGTAGTAGTAAAACGGCCGGCGGATGAAGGCGTCGGTGGCGCCGATCATTCGCGCCACCTCGATTTCGGCGGCCTGGGCCATGACTTGCAGGCGGATGGTGTTGAAGGTGACGGCCACCAGCCCGGCGGCGAACAGCCCGGCAAGCAGCGCCAGGGCCAGCCGGCCAAGACGCAGGAAGGCGTCGAAGCGTTTGACCCAGGCCGAGTCGAGTTGCACGTGGGCGACTTTCGGCCAACGGCTCAGTTCCTGGCCAAGGGCTTCAAGGGCTGCTGGTTCGGTGTCTTTCGGTTCAATGACGAAAGCGTCGGGCAAGGGATTGCGCGGCAGGCTGGCGACGATTTCGGCCATGCCCTCGGCTTGCTGCAAGCGTTGCAGGGCCTCTTCGCGCGGCACGAAACGCCAGCCGAGGCCGCCGGCCTGGCGTAGCCGGTTTTGGATTTCGTCGGCGTCCTTGCGGCTGGCGCTGGTTTCCATGAACACGCTGATCTGCTTGACGCCGGCGGCGCGGCTGCCGAGTTCGCGCAAATTATCGAGCAGCACGTAGCCGAAAGCCGGCAAGGTCAGCGCAATGCCGATCACCAGCAGCGACAGCACGGTGCTCATCGGCGTTGCGAACAGCCGGCGGAAGGCGCTCGCCAGCGCGGCGCGGTGCTGGGTCAGCCAGGCGCTCACAGCAGCCTCCCGCGATCCAGGCGAAGGACATTCGGATGGTAGCGCCCGATCCAGCTTTCATCATGGGTGGCGACGACGACGGTGACGCCGACGCGATGAAAATCGGCGAACAGATCGAGAATGGCGCGCGCTGATTCGGCGTCGAGATTGGCGGTCGGCTCGTCGGCCAGCAGCACGGTGGGCCGATTGACCACGGCGCGGGCGATGGCCAGGCGCTGCTGCTCGCCGCCGGAAAGGGCGATCGGGTTGGCCTTCTCGCGCGCCAGCAACCCGACCTTGTCGAGCGCCGCCTGGGCGCGGCGGATGGCGTCGCGGCGCGGCAGGCCGGCGATCAACAGCGGCAGCAGCACGTTATCCAGCGCGCTGCGGTCGAACAACAATTTCTGATCCTGAAAAACCAGACCGAAATGCCGGCGCACGTAGGGAATGGCGCTGCGCCGCAGGGCCGACAGGTTCTGCCCGCCGACCACCAGACTGCCGGCGGTGGGCCGTTCGATGGCGGCGATCAGCTTGACCAGCGTCGTCTTGCCGGCCCCGGAATGGCCGCCGATCAGCACCATCTGCCCGGCGCTGATCTCGAAGCTGACATCGCGCACGGCCTCGAAGCCGCCGGGGTAGCGTTTGGTCAGGTTGCTGGCGACGATCATGGATAAGGGGTAAGGCGGCGGTGAATTCGTTCGGGTTGAGTGCAACTCAGGCTGACCATACGCGGAGCGGGCAATGCTCAGTGGCCCGTGTGAAATCCTTGTCGGTCGTAAGCAGTATCACATCGTGCCGAATACAAAGCTGTGCCAGCAAAGCGTCGACGGTACCGAGTTGGACGCCTGCACGGCGGCAGGTGTTGCGCAAGATCGCTGCGTTGATGTGGTCATCCCGGTCAGGCTGGAGGAGCGGCAAGGCGGCAAAGCGTTCGACAATCTGGGTCTGCGCCCTGGGGCCGAGGAAACCCTGTAAAAGTTCCTGCAGAATCAGCCCGGTCGTAACGATGATTTCTGAACCCAGCAACGCCTTCTTGAGTTGCTGCACCTGCGGTTCGCTGGCCTGAATGTCGCGGCGAAGCGCCAGCGACCAAACACTGGTATCGACGAGAAGGGTCATTGGCTACGCGACCGTTCCGCCTTGTAGTCGAACGATGTATCCCACTCGAATTTCCCGAACAGATCCGCCACCCGCTGCTGTTCCCGGCGGGCAATGAACTCCAGTAACGCCTTGGTGACGGTGGCTCTTTTCGTGCGCTCGCCACTGACTTGAACGGCTCGTTCGAGGATGTTCGGATCGATTGCCAGGTTGGTAGCCATGTGTAACTCCTTGTGCGTGATTCTACACAGACAGCGCACCCAACGCCACCGGAAGGTTGGAATGGCGGTTTGAGTCATCCACTACAACGTTTACTCAAACAACGCCTCAACAAAATCCCTGGCCGAAAAAGGCCGCAGATCGTCAATCTGCTCGCCGATGCCGATGAAGCGGATCGGTTTCGGGCATTGGCGGGCGATGGCTGCAATAACGCCGCCCTTGGCGGTGCCGTCGAGTTTGGTGACGATGAGGCCGGTGACGTGGATGGCCTTGTCGAAGGCCCTGACTTGGGCCAGCGCGTTTTGGCCGATGTTGGCGTCGAGCACCAGGAGCGTCTCGTGCGGGCCGTCCGGCTCCACTTTTTGAATCACCCGGCGGACTTTGGCGATTTCTTCCATCAGGTGCAGTTGGGTGGGGAGCCGCCCGGCGGTGTCGGCCAGCACGATGTCGATGTTGCGCGCTTTGGCGGCGGAGATGGCGTCGTAGATCACCGCTGCCGGGTCGCCTGATTCCTGGGCGATGACCGTGACGTTGTTGCGCTCGCCCCAGGTTTGCAACTGCTCGCGGGCGGCGGCGCGGAAGGTGTCGCCGGCGGCCAGCAGCACGCTTTTGCCCTGGCTCTGGAAATATTTGGCGAGTTTGCCGATGGAAGTCGTCTTGCCCGCGCCGTTGACGCCGGCGATCATGATGACGTAGGGCCGATGGTTACCATGATCGCTGCCGATTTCGAGCGGCTGTTCCAGCGGTTGCAGGGTTTCGAGCAGCGCTGCGGCCAGCGCCTGCTGGATCGCCTCGGGCGTTTCCAGCTTGTCGCGTTTGGCGGCTTTCTTCAATTCGTCGAGCAAGTGAGTGGTCGCTTCGATGCCAACATCCGAAGTGAGCAACAGGCTTTCCAGTTCTTCGAGCAATTCGTCGTCGACCTTGCCGCGGGCGAAGATCGACTTGAGCTTGCCGCCCCACTGGGCGCGGGTGCGGGCCAAGCCCTGGAACAGGCGTTCGCGCCACGAGGGCGCAGCAGGCGTGGGTGCAGAAGCGGCGGCGGATTCGTCCTTGACATCCGGCGCGGTTTTTTTCAGGAAACTGAACATGGAAACTGGGGTCTCAGGGCAGGCTGACAAGCAGGCGGCAAGCCGTTAAGATGCCGTGCGAATCAAAGCAAATCAGCCCCAGATTTTAGCAGAGAGCACCTATCCCCATGCGCATACGACTTCAACTTCTCATTGCCTTGCTTGGCCCCTGGCTGCTCGGCGCGGCCTTGGCCAACCCTTACGAAACCACGCTGGACAACGGTCTGCGCATCATCGTCAAGGAGGATCGCCGGGCGCCGACCGCCGTCCAGATGGTCTGGTACCGGATCGGCGGCATGGACGAAACCGATGGCAGTTCCGGCGTCGCCCACGTGCTCGAACACATGATGTTCAAAGGGACGCCGAGCGTCGGGCCGGGCGAATTCAGCAAGCGCGTAGCCGCTGCCGGCGGTCGCGACAACGCTTTTACCAGCCGCGATTACACGGCCTACTTCCAGCAGATCCCGAAGGAAAAACTGGCCGAGATGATGCAGCTCGAGGCCGACCGCATGCGCCACCTCAATGTCGATCCCAAGGAATTCGCCCAGGAAATCAAGGTGGTCATGGAGGAGCGCCGCATGCGCACCGACGACAACCCGCACGCCAAGCTGTTCGAGCAGATGAACGCCGTCGCCTTCATGGCCCACCCGTACCGGCGGCCGATCATCGGCTGGATGAGCGATCTGGAGGCCATGACCGCCGCCGACGCGAGAGCCTGGTATGACGCCTGGTACGTGCCCAACAACGCTTATGTGGTGATCTCCGGCGACGTCGACCACAACGAGGTTTTTGCGCTGGCGAAAAAATATTACGGCCCGCTCGCCAGCCGCCCGCTGCCACAACGCCGGATCACGGCCGAGCCGCTCCAGGAAGGGCCGCGCCACATCACGGTCAAGGCCCCGGCCGAACTGCCGATGCTGGTCATGGGCTACAAGGCGCCGGTGCTGCGCGACATCGACAAGGACAGCGACCCTTACGCGCTGCAAATGTTGGCCGCCATTCTCGATGGCCACGATGCCGCCCGCTTCAACAAAAAACTGGTGCGCGAGGACAAGGTGGCGCTGTCGGCGGGCGTCGATTACGACACCACGGCGCGCGGGCCGGGCATGTTCTACCTCTCCGGCACGCCCTCCGCCGGCAAGACGGTGGCCGATCTCGAAGCGGCCTTGCGCGCCGAGATCGCGCGCGTGCGCCAGGAGGGCGTCAGTGACGCCGAATTGAAGCGGGCCAAGGCGCAACTGCTGGCCAGCGAGGTGTACAAACTCGATTCGGTGTTCGGTCAGGCCATGGAAATCGGCCAGATCGAAGCGGTCGGCCTCTCCTACCGCCTGCTCGACCGCATGCGGGAAAAACTCCAGGCGGTCAGCGCCGCCGAGGTGCAGGCGGTGGCCGGCAAGTATTTCAATGACGACACGCTGACCATCGGCGTGCTCGACCCGCAACCGCTGGACAGCAAGCCGCATCGCCCAACCTTGCCGACCCGCCACTGATGAGCCGCGCCATGATCCGTCCGTTTTTTCGTCTGTTGACCATATTCCTCGTCTTGCTCGCCGCCCTGCCGGCTGCCGCCGGCGTCGCCATCGAACACTGGACCACCGCCGCTGGCGCGCGCGTCCAGTTCGTCGCCAGCCGCGGCTTGCCGATGCTCGATATTCAGGTCGATTTCGCCGCCGGCTCGATGTTCGACCCGGCCGGCAAATCCGGCCTCGCCGCCCTGACCCACGCCCTGCTCGATCTTGGCGCGGGTTCTCGCGACGAAACCGCCATCGCCGAGGAACTGGCCGACATCGGCGCGCAGTTGGGCGGCGGCGTCGACACCGATCGCGCCAGCGTCTCCCTGCGCACCCTGTCGGCCCCGGACAAGCAGGCGGCGGCCATCGACATCCTGCGCACGGCGCTCGCCCAGCCGCGCTTCGAGGCCGCCATTCTCGAACGCGAGAAAACGCGCACCATCGCCGGCCTCAAGGAGGCCATGACCCGGCCCGACAGCATCGCCGGCAAGGCGTTCTGGGCCGCCCTCTACCCGGATCATCCCTACGGCCGCCAGGCGACGCCGGAATCGGTCGCCACCCTGAGCCGCGACGATCTGGCCGCCTTCCATGCCCGCCACTACACCGCCGCCAACGCCAGCATCACGCTGGTCGGCGACCTGTCGCGGGGCGAGGCGGAACAGATCGCCGAGCAGATTGCCGCCAGTCTGCCGCCCGGCGCAGCGATTCCGCTGCCGCCGGCCCCGGCGGTCGGGGCGGGCGGCACCACGGCCATCGCCCATCCGGCGACGCAGGCGCATATCCACCTCGGCCTGCCGGCCATCGAGCGCGGCAACCCCGACTTCTTCCCGCTGCTGGTCGGCAATTACACGCTCGGCGGCGGCGGCTTCGTCTCGCGTCTGATGCAGGAAGTGCGCGAAAAGCGCGGCTACGCCTACAGCGTGTACAGCTACTTCATGCCGCTGAAGCAGGCCGGCCCCTTCCAGATCGGCTTGCAGACCAAGCGCAGCCAGGCCGGCGAGGCCATCGGGCTGGTGCTTGAGACGCTCGACCGCTTCCTCGCCGACGGCCCGAGCGAGGCGGAACTGGCCGCCGCCAAGGCCAACCTGAGCGGCAGCTTCCCGTTGCGTCTGGACAGCAACCGCAAGATTCTCGACAACGTCGCGGTCATCGGCTTCTACGGCTTGCCGTTCGATTACCTCGACCGTTACCAGGAACGGGTCAAGGCCGTCACCGCCGCCGAGGTCAAGGCCGCCTTCGCCCGCCACGTCCAGCCGCAGGCGCTGCGCATCGTGACCGTCGCCGCCGATTGAACACCGTCCGCATCATCGGCGGCCGTTTTCGCCGCCGTCTGCTGAAATTTCCCGACAGCGAAGGTCTGCGTCCGACGCCGGATCGTGTGCGTGAAACGCTGTTCAACTGGCTGGGTCAGGCACTCGATGGCCAGCACTGCCTCGACCTGTTCGCCGGTAGCGGCGCGCTCGGTTTCGAGGCCGCTTCGCGCGGCGCGGCGCGGGTGGTGATGGTGGAAAAAGCGCCGCGCGCGCTGGCGGCGCTGCAAGAAAATTACGCTTTGCTGCAAAAACCGCCGACGGTAGAGATCGTGCGCGGGGATGCGCTACAATATCTCGCTTCGACCCAAGCGAAATTCGACCTGATTTTTCTCGATCCGCCTTATCAATCCGGCTGGATCGACCGCCTGGAGGGGGTTTTACCGGCGGTTCTGAATGAGGATGCGGCGATTTACGTCGAGGCGGAACACGACATCACAGCGCTTGGCGACTGGCGAACCATCCGCCAGGGCCAGGCGGGGGAAGTTCATTTTCACCTGTTGCGGCGGTTGGCTTGAGCAAACTTCATCATTGCACGGCAATCTATTCCGGCACCTTCGACCCCATCACCCGCGGGCATGAGGATCTGGCCCGGCGCGCCGCCAATCTGTTCGACAAGGTGATTCTGGGCATTGCCGAAAGTCAGTCCAAGCAGCCGCGCTTTTCGCTGACGGAGCGGGTCGACATGGCGAAAGAAATTCTGCATGACATCCCCAATCTCGAAATCATCGGTTTCGACACGCTGCTGATGAATTTCGCGCGCGCCCAGGGTGCCCGGGTCATCGTTCGCGGCCTGCGCGCGGTATCCGATTTTGAATACGAGTTTCAGATGGCGGGCATGAATCGCAGCCTCCACCCGGAGATCGAAACGGTGTTTCTGACGCCGGGTGAGCAGTACATGTTCATTTCCGCCACCATGGTCCGAGAAATCGCCCGCTTTGGCGGCGACATCAGCAAATTTGTCCAACCTTGTGTCGAAAAGCGCCTGCGGGCGATGACCACCGCTTAACCGAAAGAGGAAAACCATGTCCCTGATGATTACCGATGAATGTATCAACTGCGACGTCTGCGAGCCGGAGTGCCCGAACGAGGCCATCTCCCAGGGCGACGAGATTTACCAGATCGACCCCGGCAAGTGCACCGAGTGCGTCGGCCACTATGACGAGCCGCAGTGCGTCCAGGTCTGCCCGGTGGATTGCATCCCGAAAGACCCCGGCAACGTCGAAAGCGAAGCGACGCTCTGGGCCAAGTACGAAAAGCTGACGGGCAACAAGCGGCCCTGAACGAGCGCCGCCGTAGCAACAAAAACCCGCGTCTGGCGCGGGTTTTTGTTGCCCGTCGAGGCCGTTTCAGGCAGCCTCGCGCTCCGTTGTCGTTTCGGCCGGCCGCAGCAGTTCGCCGATGCGAGCGGCAAGCACATTGAGTTCCTCGATCTGCTGCAACAGATCCTCCTCGACGCCATCCAGTTCGCTGATCCGGTCTTCCAGCGTGTCGGTTGCCTGGTGGATGCGCTTGATGCTTTCCAGCCGCCGTTTCAACTGGATCTGGTGCTCGCGGACCTGGGTTTCCATCGGCGCCATGATCGCCTTGAGCCAGGTCTCGGCATCGCGGTTGGCGTGCTCGAAAGCGTGACGAGCCTGCAATGCCACTTCCTCGAAAAATTTCTGGGTGATGTTCTTCTTGTCTGTCGTCATCAGGCTGACCACGGTGTTCAGATGATTACCGCACCAGATTTCCAGGCGGTCGAGTTCCTTCTGGTAACGCAGCAATGAAAAGGTCGTCGGCGTTCCCAGCTTGAGTCCGTGCTCGACGGCGAAGCGCTTGTAGACCGCCGCCATCATCGCCAGAATCTCGTTGACCTCCTGGTTTGAGCGGGTCAGCGCCTGGCGCGCCTGGGCGAAGAAGCGCTTCATGGCGCCCGACAGCGCTGTGGAGAACGTGGCTTCGAGCATCACGGCGCGGGTTTCATGCGTCAATTGCCGCAGCGTGTCGAGGCCGAGGTGGCTGAACAGTTTGTTGGTCAGCGTCGAGAACACGCTGCGCACGGCGTAATAGCGTTGCAGGCCGGCCTCGAATTCCTCCTTCTCGGCGCGCACCTTGCCCATCATGTATTCGACGACGCCCTTGTTCTTGCCACGCAGTTCGGTCAATTCGGCCAGTTGCTCGCGCAGGCCCGCCAGGCGGGCAGCGAGCAAGCCGCGCACGGTCCGGTTGACATCGCCGAATTCGCTCTCGGTGTTGTCGCAGACGATGTCGCGCTTGGCCGGAATCAGTTCCCCGGACAGCGCCGTCTCCAGCCGTTCGAGCCGGCTGCGTTCGAGCAGGGCGGCGTCGCCGGTGATCTTGGCGACCAGTCCCTTTTGCGCCGAGACCGGAAAGACCTGGCTCGGCGGCAGATCGAGCAGGTTGGCGCTGGTGTCGACCTGGCGTTGAATTTCGGCGTCGATTTCCGCGGTGGTTTTCAGTTCGTCCCACTGCCCGTCGATCTTGTTGAGCACGACCATGCAGCCGCGCCGGGCGGTGCCGCCGGCGCGGATGTGGTCGCGCCAGATGGTCATGTCCGACTGCGTGACGCCGGTGTCGGCGCCGAGGATGAACAGCACGGCATGGGCGTTCGGCAAGAGCGACAGGGTCAACTCCGGCTCGGCGCCGATGGCGTTGAGGCCGGGCGTGTCGAGAATAATCAGGCCCTGTTTGAGCAAGGGGTGCGGGAAGTTGATGACGGCATGACGCCAGCGCGGTATTTCGACCTGGCCGTCATCGTCGATCCGGTAGAAATCGAGGTCGTCGGCGCCGACCGAGAAACCGAGGCGGGTCGCCTCCGCGGGCGTGACGCGGATCGTTTCGCTGACCTGGCGCAGCGCATCCTGCATCGTGTCCGGCGCTTCGACATCGAAAGCGATGACTTTCCATTCCTCGGGAAAGCGCTTGTATTCGGCAATGCCCGAACTGGCGGCGCGCGTCTCGATCGGCAGCAGTTCGATGCCGGGCGGCTTGGCGGCGTCGTACAGCAACTCGGTCGGACACATCGTGGTGCGGCCGGCCGACGAGGGCAGCATGCGGGTGCCGTATTCGGCGAAAAAGATGGCGTTGATGAGTTCCGACTTGCCGCGCGAGAACTCGGCGACGAAGGCGACGTTGAGGCGATCCTCGCGCAAGCGTTCGAGCAACTGGGAAAGGCGCAGGTCGACCTGGGCGTCGGACAATTCGTTTTCGCCAAGCCACTGGCGGAACTGGCCGATATGGGACGATAGTCCAGCGCGCCAATCGGCATAGGCGGCAAATTGATTGACGAGCGACATACCCGGCCTCACGGTAAGGTGCGAAATATTCAAT
>JGI20166J26741_11609695_pt1 | contig 11597 bp, 8 predicted proteins | sample TergutCu122P5_FD_26741 | JGI IMG/M metagenome (IMG submission 26741) | reverse complement strand
GAAAACACGCTGGATGGACGATATCAGAAAAGATATACAAAAGCTTAAAGTACCAAACTGGAAGACTCTCACACAAGATAGAAAAGGATGGAAAGAAAAGTTGGTTGAGAAGGCCAAAACTCCAAAAAAGAAGAAGAAGAAGAAGAAGAAAAAGAAGAAGAAGAAGAAGAAGAAGAAGGATCAAATTGCACGACGTCACATTCAAACGAACCGTAATCTTGGTACTTGCAGCCGTGATAAGATGAAAACTCACAAAGCAACCTGTATGTGAAATGACGTTACATAAAATTATTCTGCGACTTCCATAAAGCAGTGATATAATATTTGCTATTAATCATACCAGCATGTGATTTAACAGCCCACAGTAGGACGTAGCACATTCAGAATTACGAAACAACTATTCAGAAGCTGCGCGTCTGGAAATGAAAAGAAAAAGGAGTAACGTGAGTTTGACGTGCTGCAGAATACTGGTAGCACAGCCGGTGGCAGCTGCAATACGAACGGAAAATTCTTGTCATTAAAATGCCAGTGCAGCAGAAACAAGAGCTATAAGATATAACGCGGGCAAGCATTAGACTCAGTTTGGTGTCTACTTGGTTCTTAAGCTACCTGGCAAATATCTTTTCTTAGTTTCTGCCAGCCAGCTTCTGGCATTGAACTTGGCCGCTTATGCCCCATTACAGCAGAAATATACGGTATATCTGCGGTCGCCGACTGGAAAATCGTGTGTTTCTGTACGGAACATAAGACATAATTAAATCATACAAGGAGTTTCATACCGAGTTTAGACGAAAGTTTCCTAATCCTCCTGTTCCATAACCTATAACAATTCACAAATACCTAAAAAGGTTTCGTGTAACAAGGTCAGTTCTAACCAGGAACACAAATAAAAGACCCTGATATGAGAAACAAGAGAGGCAATGTACGTAAAAATAAATTTGTGGTGCTTTCGTGTAACCACAGTTGCAGTGAACAGAGTAATAAGTACTAAATATTAAGAGTCTGTGTCTGTGCTTTGCCATTCAATTGTCATCGGTGGCCTGTCTGCTTCTACCTTATTTTTGCACATTATTTCATGAATGACACGATTTTCCGAAAAAAAAATTGAACATAAAATGTGTGTATTGATTTTCTAGGCAACTGTGTATGAAATATTTCTCATTCAAGAAAGAATTCAACGCAATATTACGATAAATATATTTAGGTCGTCGTGTAAAGCACCCGTTATTTTTGTCAGATTTTAAATTTTCTCGACAGATTTTCGAAAAACCCTAAACTATCACATTTCATAAAAATCCGTCCAGTGGGAGCCGAGTTGTTTCATGCAGACAGACGGAAGGACGAAGAAACATGAAATGCCAATAATTGTTTTTCGCAATTTTTCGAACAGGTCCATAAACTAAAGGAAATTGGAGGCATACCAAGAAATCGTTCATTCGAACTCTACAGCAAAAGTGCGTCTGCAACACCAGCACCAATTGCAAAATAGCTGTTTCCTTTACCCTACTTCCCTTTAAGTCAACTGCAGTGCACAAACTCTGTGAACTGATCGAGAAGCAGGAATGAATTTTGTAACGGGTACCTTCGTGCTGTATATAATGGAGAGACAGTCACCACAGGCATTATGTTTACCGACGAAGCTTTGTTTCATCTCAGTGAATATTTGGACTGTCAATATAACAAGTACTGGTCATGTTCAACCACGATGTGACTACACAGCGTTAGGGTGGACTGGGCCCAAATTTTTCTAAGATCATAGATAAGCACCGATATATTGCACAAATTGACACAGTTTTTGAAAAGCTTTCCTATTTCGACAGAACCTATGCCTTTTTCATCAAGGCAGCGCATCGGTTCGCTCGGCAAATAATTCATGTGCGTAAATCAGAGCGTGGTTTTCGTGACAGAATAATAAACATGGGATTGTGGTTTCCTCGTTTACCAGATATGAAACCCAGCAAATTTTACTTGTCGGCCATATTAAAGGATACAGTGTTTATTAAAAATCTTGACACCAAAGATTGTCTGAAAAGAAACATGCAGACTGTAATTTCTTCAGTGCCACCATTAGGAATTCGAAGTCCACTGAACGACGTGACAGAGCTTCCGAGCCGAAGGGAACCTTTTCAGCGTCTTCTTTAAATACGATAATTAAGTCCTATTATTAGCTGAAGTGCATTCAACAATAATTTTTCCACAACGAGAGTACAATGTATTAAGCCTAAAGACAACTATTTATCATACAAAATCAGCTACATGTTTCGGTTAATACATGGCCACCATCAAGCTGTCCACAAAGCAGGTGCACTGGTTTTAAATCTCGAAACTTATAGGTATATTGTTATTTAAAAATATATAACATTGATATGCAACCTAATGAATACAATTGAAGAAATTTAAAAATTATGTTTGTGTAAAGTTTTAAAAACAACAAAGTAAATATAATAATAGTAGTAGTAAAAATAAGAGTTTAAAATATTAAAATATTTGTGACACAGAAAGGTCATGAACATGCCCAGACGTTAGAATGAAATGCTACTTGAGTGAGGGTTTCAAATAATGCAGCATGGCGAAACTTCGAGGTTACATCCGACAAATAGGTAGTTCTTATTTCATCTGGCAAGTACCTTTTTCGCTAGGTGGTCGGCTGAGTCATGCGGCAGGACATAGCAAAGGATATGTGCCACATAAAATAATAGCCTAATACAAGTTTTTCAAATTATGACCCGTGAAGATATTTGTAACTGCCAGCCTGCCAAAACTAGTTCAGCGCAAGGGAAGTCTGTTGCGCTGCCTTCCAATTAGTCGCACAAGATGGCACGATCATTTGTTTTTCACTCGCGGTGGACTGGCGTTGAGATGAGTGGGTTTTGGAGGGCTACCGAGAAAAGTGTGCTCATAATCGAATGGTATGTTACAAATTTATCATACAGCAAATGATGTTGTAAATTTAATCGAAAATTCCCTGGTGTTGATGTACCTACAAAGACGATGATAGATTAATAAAAATCTTTCACAAGTAACGGATCAGTGCTCGACATACACGATAGTAGAAGGTGGAGTGTATCGACAAAACAGAACTCGGATGAAAGTGAATTTTTCTCAGAAAAAATCAAAAGAAATTATTGCCACGTTTTGCTTCTTCACTTCACAAAGCAACGAGAGTCATGAAACTGTGACGACATAAAGTAATGTGTGCGAACACACAGAGGCAAGCAAAAGATGACACGAAACTTTTCAAGTTTATTTAATGACAGGCTAATTAACGACGTTGTATTGGATATAAGAGACTTTCTTTTCATGGCTCGACAGCCCTGATGGGCTTAGGCCTCATCATCGTTGCGGTTTCGGTATCATTCTCAGACACATCTCACTCGGTAGCAATCCTCTGGATGAGTGATCGGCCCGTCGCAGAGACCTCTATCTGACAACACACAACACATAAGAGAAGCATTATCGATAATAGGAGAGCCTGATTAGATCTACGTGTGGTCCCATAAGGAAACGAGATAGGAAATGTACGTGCAATGTAACACGTTCGGATTCTTGCGTCCTAGACTCATCTCAGATGATTGTGCCGTTTATTCTACTGTGAGGTGGGAGTCAAATTCTTTATGATCGCATTTGAAGATGTGTTATACAAGGTGATTACTATTACTACTTTTTTTTTATTTTGAATGCTCATACTGAAAAAAAAAACTTTAACAAACGTAAAGCTATATTAATCCCTTATAAAGACTACACCTATTTTATTTACAATGTAACTTCACATCCACACTAACGACCACAAACATCCACCTTTCGTCGGGCGCCATTAGTGGCAACGGTGGATGATGAGACCGTCGACTAACAGTTCATGCTAGAGATAACCTTTACTCAGGGAATATCTGCGTACTCGATATTAATCAACATGCGTAAACATTCGCTTCGAACTTTTGAGTGTTAAGTCGTTTATTGGTGCAGTTGCACACCGAGTGCCTGCTGTATCTAAATTAAAACTGGCCGCCAGTACAGCGTAAAACTGAGCCCCGTTACGGGAAAAAGAACTTGACTTTGGGTCTTGACTGTTACCCTTTCTTTCTCACTCACACTAGGCCTGACTAGCTACGCTGGTTCGCAAGTTCTACCTTTAGGGAATATTGCGTGTAGGCTTTATCAGTCGGACATTACAGGGTCAGCACTAGCACTGATAAGTCGGTCTTTTATTTCACCCTTTTATTCACTCAGTGTGGTTTACATCAACTTCTAGCAGACGGAAACCTGAATAACCTCACGCTTTGGCTTTATTAAGAGTCCCTCCTGCTACCTGTATTCCTTGGCTGCACCCGCCAGCATCCCGCTCTACTTTTTTACTATCTTAATCTTCTTCCTGCGGTTTCCTTCTCCCCCTAGCTCTACAGAAAAAATCTTCTGACCTTTCGTTCTGTTCATACTCTCCACAGGGTAACAAAATCGAGTACATCTTTTTTCCTCCTGGTCCACTACAACAAAGGTTCCTTACGAACGTCAGTTTGGGTTCACCTCCTCAGATCCAGAAAACCCTGACCATGTTTTTTGACTCCGCTCTAAGAAAGCTGACTAGCCTTCAACAGGCAAATTTCTCCAATTTAGTGGCAACCTGGAGGACTCATAAATTAACTCGATGTCCATTGTATACTGCCTTACGTCCAGAGCGTTGACCCAACTCTAACCGGTTACATAACTCCCCCTCTGAATAATCATTAAGTAACGCAGTAACTGCAGTGAGTTTTCAGATTGCCGCCAACTCTACAGTGAACTGTCGCACTTACATTTTAATACAACATAACACATAAGTTAGAGTAATGGAGTGCTGGACATTTTCCTTTCCCTGAGAAGATTTTCCCAGCAACACGTCATCCTCTCACTCATTTGCATCAGACATGTAATGCCAAGACATTTAGTAACCCTATTACAATATATTTTAACTGAACAAAGTTCAATACTAATTTAATGAACTTTTAAACTTGAAAGAATACATATCGTTCAGTCGAATACATATCATACTCTAACAAGAATAAAACAGCATGCAAAATGGACCATTACATAAAATAGCTCATCAGTTCCTTACACTACGCTGAAACACTCATCACTTAACCACCGTGGCTCGCACTCTTTTATTGCTCCACACACTCACGGTTTCAGTACCTAATCTAAAGTAAACTTCACCACCGTTCACAGAACGTTGGACTAAGTCCCTCGGTAATTCACTCAGATTTCAACCTAGATACTCACTTGTGAACGTGTTTATTTGTTCTTTATCGCGGTACTCATTTGTTTGGTCACACAACCACGAACCTCCTTCTTACACAACTAAATCTCTTAGCATACCTCACAAGTTATTTTATAAAACACACATAAATTCGTCACATAAAATTTGGACTTGGGAAGCTAAAAATTCAGCTACCGTCTTCCTACCTCATCTGTTATCATAAAATACACTCATTCAAATTAGTGTTTTTGAAAAAGCTAAAGTCACACCAGTGTGGTATATTTAATACGACCTTTACATCAAGCGTTTGATTTTCAATGTACTCGAATTTTCTCCCACCTTATGCAATGCAATACAATACAATACAGTATTCGTACAATACAAAACCACACAATTTTCTCAGAATATGAAATAACGCACGTTCTCAGATGCCCCTTTTTTCTTTTTTTCTAACACTTCTTTTCTTTTCTTTCTCTTGGCAAGCGTTACCAGATCGTACTCAGTCAAAGGCGGTTGTAAATTAGCTGCAAGACTCGCATATCTGACGTAATGTTCCGTCATAGACTCACCCCCGTTCTTGTCGTACTTCCCATGATAAATGTCGCATCGAACTCGGGACTGTTGTAGCTCGTTCTAAAATAATTTGTAGAACTGGGACTTGAAACTCTGATAGGAATCTATCTTGTGGTACTCAGAGCTAACCCAATTTTGAGCAAAAGGGTCCTTAATCGAGCACAAAACAAGCGGCAATTTAAATTCTCTGGGACTTTTTTTAGTTCAAAATACATATCTAATTTCCGCACAAATGTGACGACCGATTGTTTCTTACAGTCCACAAAAGAAGGCAGGCTTAATTCACTTAGGAAGTCGCGGTTTGCAGGCATCTAAGAAGTTGCGTTTACAACAGTAGTGTTGTTTACATGAGATATTTCAACATTCGTAACATCACTACAAGTATATTCACTTTGGCTACCATTTGTTTCACTCACACACCCTGAATGGGTAATGGCGTTATGGCCAGTAATATTTATATCTATTACTGTGCTTTGTTCAGAGCTCCCTGCAGCTGACAGATCCTCACTGACTCGTTTTGTAGCTAACCTCTCTCTTAAGACTGAGAAAAAATCATATAGTAGGTCAAGTAGGCGAGGCACTGCCTCAGTATAAGATTTCTTATTCACTCTTACCATTCTCCCACAGGGACGGTTATTCCTGCGTTATCCTAGCTATTTCTGCTACAATACGCGATACTTTCTGGGTGCAAATTTCAGCCATTAAGCATGCTTCTACACATCAGTCATATTAGATGGTACTGGGCCTAGCAGAACCTGTCCCATCAGGTCAATATGCCGCTTGACACGGTGTTACTAAAAGGCACGACCGTCTTTCTCAATTAAGAGTCTGTAAGCATAATTTCATTCAATGCCTTATGACCGTTGGGTAAAGAAACCGACGAGATACTTTTTTTTTTAACATCACGTAGTACGCAAATCATTCAATATTTTTTGCTGCAGAAAATGACAGATATTCAAGACAACATTCTACCTGACACCGAAACATTTATAAATACAGTTTGTAGGAGCATACAAGTCTCAGTACAAAAAATGTGTGAACATGTCACTTTTCTCTAAAATAAAAATGGTGCCCTGATATGAGATAGTAGGTATTTCTTGCTGTAACGTACAATTTTACACTTTTTCTGCACATGGGGCAGTCTTCATGCGCTCAACGATAGCACCTCACACATTGAGCCTATTTTTCGCCATGCTTGTCACGCGAGAAAAGCCCTGTGCAGTACAAGCATTCTGCATCTCCGTCGCTTATGTCATTACCAGAGTCATCACTTTCAAATTCAATTTCCATATATGATTTATTAGATGACTCTTGTATGCCTAATTTACCCTTCTTTGAAGACGTTTTACTCTTTGTTCCAAATAGCCTTTTTATTGCTGGTTTCTTTGATAGCGACAAGGCTTTCTTCTCCTGACACTCCCGCAACTACTTCCTGTAAGGAGAAACTATTAATAGCTCTGCACGACTAGCTCTTGATTGTTTTGCTTAATATATGGGAGCAGAATAGTTTGCTGTTACATGAGGAATGGGTCGGACGTCTGCTGACTTTATAAATTTCCCACCAATGCCGTTGTGGAATGAAATGTTTGATGTTCCCGGTCTTGAAATTTCATTGCTAGCTCCATCAGCACATTTTTCTTGAGATTCGTTCATTCCATGGCATGCGAATTCATGATCTTGGAATATTAGTCTCTTACTGGGAAAGAGTCCAGTTTTTATAAATGAGTTTAGTGAAGCTTCCATGGTTGTTGCTCTTCTATAAGCAGGACCGAACAACTTGCGCACTACGAGGCGTAACCCACGACCAGGATTGTTGCCTAGCCACGTTTCAATTACCTGTGCATAATACTTTTTAGTGGCTTCATGATACCAACATCAAGTGGCTGCATTTTGTGCGTAGAATGTGGGGGGAACCTCACAATGGCAACGTTGTGTTCCCTGACTTTTGGTGTGTGAAAAATAACCATCAATCATAAGCAAGAAAATTTCATCTGCCAAAGGCTTTCGAAGAAAAAAAAAAGATCGAACCATTTAGTAAATATATCCGTCTGAATCCAATCACTTGGATGGCAAGCCGAAATTTAGCCCGCCGGTGCTCCATCCATAAGCTCCTCTTTCATATTTTTTTCTCGGGAACACGGTTAATGGTGGAACGTATGTGCCAGAGGCACTCATACAGGTGACAACAGTGATTAGATTTCCCCTTTCTGCCGATGTTAGAGACTCCACTTCTTTATTGCTCCTCATGCTGAAAAATTTACTGTGCCTGTATTGCACTGTTGTAATCCGTGTTTCATCAACACTGAATATCCTGTGGGCTGGATGATAAGCTTTTCTTAGTTCAGATTCAGAGATTCCAAAAACCTTGCCACGTTTTCTGATGTAAAGCCTTTCACCCGAGCTGCAGAAATGACTTCAGGATTTCCCATAAATAATACTGGATGCTTTTTTAAAAAAGTGCTGAAGCCATTTCTCCCCAGCTGGTGATTTTTCTTGGTTAAATGGATGTTTCAAACCGTTTCTTATTTCCAACTGTAAAGTCAAGCCTTTTATGTTCTGACGTCTCAGTCCACACATAATATATTTGGTCCATGGTCAGGCAGTACTCCAAAAGTTCATTCTCAAGCTCACTAGGTAGAACAGTGCTTCTTCCTACATGCACATTTACTAGCTCCTCTGGAGAACGGGATGTATCCTTCATATACCTCTCCAGAGTTCCTCTCGGCACAGAAAAGTATTATGAAGCTCTCAAATAAAACATTTCTCCAATACTTACAACTCTTACTGCACGACAAATTGCCTCCTTACTCCAATTATTTCGCTGTGTGCTAGGCGACATCTAAACCAAATGTAGAAGAACGCTTTTAGAAAGAAATCATTGTTGAGGGTAAAACCGTTTGAAACAAAGCAATTTCAAACGTTGTATGGCAGCCGTCTCCTATTATGAGATATTGGTAACGAAGTATGAGATACTGTCTCATATTAGGTGCAAGACACTGTCTTACATTAGGGACTCGCCATCTTGAGATGTAAATAATTATTCAGGGTTAAGAACACCTATTGGCAAGACAAATAACTAGCGTACACTATAGTCGACTATATGAAAGTAAACGTGTGCAAATAAATTGAAGCTCTGTTTCTACCTTCAGGAAGAAAACTGATGTACATGGAGCCCCGTAAAAAAATCGAGAACTGAAAAATATGATACACCCTTCTGTGAAATGTCTCCTGCAACACAGCTGCTCACTGATTAATTTCAAGGTCTGAATGAAGCAGGTCACGTGGTTACCACGAGATTTCAGCACTTACTTTGGCAACAACTATGGTGTCTCATACTAGGAAACTATCTCATAATCGGTTCCTTTACCCTACTATTCGAGAAATTCGGTCAATAAACCAGGAACATAGAATGGATATAGTGTACTGTGTGAAGGAAACCGTAACTCCAGGAACATCCCAGGCTTCTTTAACAGAACACTGCAGCACAACATCAACATTATATATATTAATAAGATAGACTTTTGGCGACATCATGATCTACTATCATGAACTACCGAATGAATCTTTTCAACAAAAGACATTTTTATGAAGCTTATAATTCGACACTGGTGGCAATTTCTTTGTTATATTAATTCCTTCTAAAAATGCGATTTTTTAAAATTTGTGGTTAAAAATCGTCAGTGTTGTCACAAGAGAAGACCAAGGGAACTTTACCCATTTCATGTACTTCCATTTGCTTCCGCCTAAGGCAAGACGTTTGTTTACACGTGTTAGTATTACATGTATTACATGAATTTGTGCATTTTATAATGCTTGCCTTTAATATCAATTTTATTTGAATTTGTATTTCATTAGTATCAAATATCAAGGTCAATAAGCCACTTGACATGGTGTTACTAAGAGGAAAAAAAAAATTATTACTATTATTATTATTATCATCATCATCATCATCATCGTCATCTTATTCGATGATTGCCGGGTTCAAATCTCAGCACGGACACCGAATATAAATGTTTCTCGTGGCTTTCCCCCTAACAAATGCCGGAATAATAGGCCTACCTAAAATCTTAATATGGTAGCTTCTTTCCTGGCTGTTCCCACTCGCTATTTACTGATCATCTTATCATTCGACGATATAATCTGAAGCACAGCATTCTTACATACAAAACACAGGTATATTTAAAAATATTATACTGATATTTTTTGCTTATTTTAATTCTGTGACATCTGGTAGGATGGTTGTAACGTAAAAGTCGCAGTGGCTAGTCCGGTACTTGCTGTACGGACTCAATAAAACCACGAAAATAGTAAGTCTACATAGCTGGCCTCCGCGAAAAGAATCGAAAACGAACATTGTAAATCAAAGAGTACAGGCTGAGTCAGCAGGAAGACTGACAAATAATCGAGAGGTGAATACTCCAGTTCACGGTCGAGCGGGCAAAGAGTTTGTTGTTACTCGTACATGTGCGCAAGTATTCCGGGAGCATAACTTCCAAATCGTTACATTCTAAGTTCTCGTATTTGCGACAATTTTCGCATCTCACTGAATTTGCAAACAAATGTAACTTAAAATTTGAACAATTTTTCAGATTCATTCAATTTCGACTCTTCAACCCAATGGGTAACGCCTACTTTTACATGTAAATCGTCCCCCAGAATTCAAAACACCCAATGTCTTGCAGCTTCTACCAGGCCTACACCTGTTTACTCAACATGGTTGCCTACTTCGGAATACCATGTTTTCTCCTTATACTCTTCATTTAGTTTACTGACGAAGCACATTTTGGCCTTGCTGTCCACGTGAATAATGAGCATTAAATTCAAGCTGAGTCACAGAAAAATTCCATAGGGATTTAGTAGAATCTGAATCCTCTTTGAGATTTGAAGTTCTCACAGTGGCGATTACGAATATTGTGTTCTGGATTGTGGTGCCGTCTATATTGGTAAAAATTTACCGACTTTTCGGAGGAAGATACCACTTAATTCTTCACAGAATTATATTCTGAACTACAATCTACGCCACTTCTTGTGAATAGGAATATTTCGTGTAACTTAAAATCATTCAGGACACGACAATAAAACGCACGTAAGATAAATTTCGTCCCGTTAGATGTCAATAACTGTACAAGGAACACTGTTCCTCTACTCAGCTTTAATATAAAGATCAGTTTTCTTCTCTCTGTTGCCCAGCTGTGAAATACAGAGAAAAGTTTACATCGCCGGACTGCTCGCAGTAGAGCATACCACGTCATTGCTGCATAGCGACGAATGGGCCGGTCAGTTTAACCTCAGTGGTATGCAAACAAATGGAACACGTCTTGGGCAGGTTATATACGACAAGTATGGGAAGATACGGATTGGTTATATGAAGGTCAACATGGCTTCAGACCGGGATACTCTTGCGAGAGTCAAATAATTAGTCTGTCAGGACATACCAGACTCCCTAGATGAAGCAACTAGGTTGGACGCGATAATAATAATAAAAGGGAAATAAAAATACGAAAAGTTTAGCCTATACGTCACTAGTACGTCCCATTCTCGAATGTAGGGCGGCGTACTGGGATCCGTACAGGGAATGTCAGATAAGTGCCTTAGACCGTGTACAAAATAAAGCTGCTAAATTTGCACATCATTCGGGAGGCTCAGACTGGGAATCTCTGGCGCAGCGTAGGAACACAGCACGCATGTGTGCGTTCTACAAAGCGTATACCGGTGAGAGGGCGTGGAAGGCGATAGGAGATAGGTTACAGGCGTCAAGCTACTTAAGTAGGGTCGATCATCATTGGAAAATCAG
>JGI20166J26741_11609584_pt1 | contig 11598 bp, 7 predicted proteins | sample TergutCu122P5_FD_26741 | JGI IMG/M metagenome (IMG submission 26741) | reverse complement strand
CTTGTGAAGTCCGTCTGAAAACCTTACACGAAATATTCCCTGAGAAAGAACTTGCAATCCGTAAAGCTAGCTAGGTGTAGTGCGGTTCGAACGGTAACAAGATCCAGTGGTTGAATGTGTGGCTTTGCTGTCAACAACAGGACATATGAATCATTCCACCCTTAGGGGTGAGTTTTAAATGAAGGGGTATGTGAGAAGTCTCCTTAAAGAAGCGGATGTGGGGTGGGTGTGCGTGGTATTTCCGGTAGCTTGTAACAAAGGAACATAGCACAAAACACACACACACACACCTTACATTTTACACCTTAATCAAAATTAAACTGTCGCTTGGTGTAATTAAAATCGCTGGACACGACATTTACCTAAGGTACAATGTAAAAGATGAAGGTCACATGAAACATCAATGAATAACAGTAAGATCTGAAGTGTTTGTGGCAAATATATTCACTAAATTGTTCTGGATTATCAGCCATATCAATTATGGGCTAATGCACAATAATTCAGAGATCTGGGGTTTGTTTCACGAAGCAACTGGTGTGACAAGTAACAAGTTGACTGGTGAGGGAGGGACAAGTTACAAGTAGGATTAAATCCTACTTCACAATATCTTTTGTTAGACTTGTCAACAGTCACTTTCTCAATGACTAGTGTGACAAGTCAGGTAGTGGAAACAAGAAGAGGTAAAATGGGGACTACAAACAAACTTGCTGTTCTGCAGAAGATAGAACAGAAGAAAGGTGTTCTTATTGGGTCATTTTTGAATGATCTCACAAAGTAAAACAAAGTGAGAAGTAGAAGGAAATGACCAAGCTTGCTGAGTCACTAGGACTGGCTGTGGCAGTACTTTCACGACACTGTAATAAAACTGCTGAAACAGCATGTTTGTAAGTAAGAAATGTATAGGTGTGAATGGCATAATATTTATTTAGGCACTTGGTTTGAGGAAAGCAGTGGCGTAGCCAAGTACCTGCCAAAATCAGTTCACTTAGTTTGGTAATTTATTAGTAGTCTTTTTATGTTGCTCACTGTTACAAGATGTCACACTGTAATGGCCTCCTTTCTATTTTAGAATATTCTTGATTGATCAATAAATCACCTTTCCTTGTTTCTTTCACACTTTATAATTGCTCTTTAACTAAATATTTACTTGTCTCCTTCTTCCTCCTTTTTTAATTCACTCAATGAATTCATAATTATGTTTTAGAACTGGCACAGCAGTTATTATCCATCATTATGAAGCCTTGTAAATGCGTAAGACTGACATAATATAACAGTCATTAATGTGCGTGCAAAACTTAGTTTAGTATCATATTTCTGGCAAAAACAGACAATGCAAAAATGACAGGAACTGGAGGTAAGGAGGTGATGTACAAAAAAATGAACCTCCTTACCCTAGCTGTCTTTGGAAAGGTAATCCTGTAGAAGGTTTGGACAGTGACAATTGTTTTCAGACTGAGAAGACAGTTGTAGATCCGTAACAGGCACAGTTACCTGCAACTGCATTGCTGATATACCCTCACCATCATGTCAGAGATGAAAACACGAATACATACGCTGGCCTTTGAAACACCATGCATGTCACCCACTCTTTATGATGTTGTCCTTCTGTACCTAGTCAAGGCAGTGCCATTTGTAGCAACTGCTTCTAATTTAGAGCAGGAATTTGGTTGGTTTCCCAGTACAAAAATGTTCTAACCATGCTAAGAAGTTCTTTCACCTTCGCTGAAGTTAGATGGAACCATCAGTATATTCATAACTTTTCTATATCTCACTGAAATTCAATCTGCTTCTGTAAATCCTTTGTTCCCGAATCACCACAAGCTCATTCTTGTATTCCTAATCACTGGACCACATACTGGCTCAATTTTAACCTAAACATGATGCCCTCACTATCCTTCTGCATCATAGGATCATTTAAACCTGACTAGCCTGACCATGCTCACTACTTTCGTAAAAAGACGCTATACAGTGACAAATGACTGTGATAGGAAAATGTCTTTGTGAAACAAACACTTGTCAAACAGCTCAAATTTGCCTGTCACTTTGTTGCAGTTTACAAGTCGCTTGTTCTGTGAAACAGACTCCAGTCATTATTGTCATTCTCACTAATATTGTCACCCGTCATGACAGAACTTGTCACTTTGTGAAACAGGCCCATGCTGTCCTTATCAGAAGGGTCAGAGTGAATGACAAACTTTAAGGCAACTGCACTATACAGAATAATAATGTATTTATATAGTCACATATATTAATGTTAATACATCATTGAAAGAACATTTTACTGAAAAAAAACACATTGAATGCAGTGTACTGGGCAGTGTGAGGCATATTAACACTGCCATTTCTTGGGGTAGTGAACAAAGGCCTAGACTAATTGTCCATTTTTTATATCATACCTTAGGTCAGCCACCATGGCCACGGCTACATTATCTCCTAATATTCCGAGAAATAATGTCCCTTAAATCATACGTTGAGACCAATGAGATGTGCGGTGTACTGTTAAGTATGATAGTTGCAGTAGCCCTCCATTGTAATAACTAAGATGGATATTATGCTATGCAATGCCTCAAAGCCTAGTAATAGCAATTGCACAGCAATGATAGGATGTTCTCAAACTACATCAACCCTGGCTAATCATTCACAGCAGTGATGTCAAACAATCTAGTGTAACAGCCAAACTGCTAACAGACTTAACAACTGCAGCCAACTCCAGTGGAAAAGTTGAGGGCCCAAACTTCCATGCAGCAGTTAGCAGGGCTTAAAGATCACATCTGTTGCAGATTGGATTACAAAAAGAACTCAAGTGGGATGTGTCAGAAAAGTTAAAAATAGTGGGCACATGTAACAGTTGATTTAACTTAATGCAACTAAAGATCCATTGTTTCATAGGCCCCTCAAAGTCACAGAATTTAGTGCCGTTGCCACTGGCAGACAGCTCTAATTCTTTATCTGTGTACTGAACTATATATGTTCTGACATGCGTATCCAATTGTCTTGTAAAAGTAATGGATTTCAGAATTATCAATAAGTAAATGAATGAATGAATTTCTGTCCATCACACATACAGGCGATGTAACAACGAATCGGTTGGGCTCATATGCTAGTCATGTAGTCATTTATGGACTCTGTCTATTCCACAGATCATCTAGTATAGGTCTATTCGGCGCTTCTCCCGAATACACACTTCGAATCCAATTCGCAGGTACAAATGAACTGTTGGCTACAACCTATATATATAATCTGTGGCTACAACTCATGCACGATCGCCATAATCATGTGCAAAGTAATCTGTGATCATGTGAGCACGGTTCTTATCCGTGCTTTGTGCACCACACTACGGATAAGAGTACACCCGATAGTTTAATTCTGTGACATGTGGCTGGTAAAATATTTCGTGTAATTTGTGTATGTGTTTAAATTTACGTCCAGGGGAGTGACTGGGTTGAATTGTGAAAGTGCGGGCTAGCTCAGTAATGTGTGAAGTTGGAATTTGACTTAATTAGCGCAAAAAGAATGAGAGGCCGAGGTCGTGGTCGTGCACGTAGTCGAGGGAGAGGAAGGGGGTCTCGTGGCCGGGGGAAAAAGGCTGTGAAGGTAACGAAGAATTAGCAGTAAACTTAACACTTAACCACATTTTACATTAATTTCTTCCTACACCATGACTTGTTTGCATCCTTGCTCAGAATTTCCACGCCTACATGCCTTACCTGCGCCTGTCTACATCATGATACCGTGATGTGACTTTGGCGGAGGTTTCCGAGTGTTGCTACGAAGTTTTTAACAGCAGGAGATTCTGTATTCGAAGCTTACCCTGGCGTGTTATACACAGAAACACACACAATTACAAACCTTTCCTTTTGCGGCCACTGAATTGAACACAATTTAAACGAACATCACATGATCTAGTACACAGACACAGGTACGAGAAGTCCGTTACATTACTTGATGTTAAAAAATAATGTATGTGGGGAATGAATTTGTTACTCTTTCCACTTACAGATTTCAGTTGTGAAATTCCACGCGGTGATAATTATGTGTTAAAGGTTCTCTTTTGTCTGTCTGTTTACTGCATGATTCTTAGTCTTCACCTGAATGTTGCAGACCATTTCAAAGTTTCAGTCTATCAAAAGACATGGAAGTGGGGAACAGTTCTTGTCCTAGTTGTATGTCCACTTATGCTAGATATGCATATGCAAACAGAAGTGTGCCAGTTTTGCACATCTTTTAATTTCATTCATGAATGTAGAATAAATTAAGATAACTTACTGTGATGCCTTCCTTATATCTGTAGAATGGATTGGTACTTTATTTTTTAAGCCTTTTGTAATGTTTCAGCCACATTTTTTATGGTATGTATGTTTACGATCTATATCCGTATAAAATTTGACATATCTTGCTCCATCATTTAGTAGCTATAAGCTGATTTTCAGATATTTGGGGTTAGTTGCAGAATATTTCTTGAATAATTGAGCAAGTATTTACTTGTCAAGAGGGACACTGTTCTGTGTAATTGCAAAGTTAACAGATATCAAATGAAAATTTATTGTGTGATTTGACATTCTCACTTAACTGAATGTGAGGAATACTGTCTTCTGGTATGTACACTGTGTAGTCTGGTAGAAATTTAAACATAAATAGAAACTTATTTAGTGTAAACTAACTGGTACATGTTTTACACATGTGTAGTAAGCTTCAAGTGTAGATTTACATTTCCTGTTGCTAAAATGCATTGATACTGTTAAGTCAGTTTTTGTTTTAGGTTATAGAGAGTGATGAAGAGGACATACCATTGCAAACAGGAGAAGAAGTTCAAGAAACCAGTGATGAAAATCAGCAACCCCCAAAAAGTAATTTCCTGATATCTGTTACTTGAATTCAGTGGAGTTATTAATTAGCTATGCTCAGTATTAGCTCTTAGGTATGTTTGTTATGTGACAAATATACAAAACATTTTGAATATTCGTGATAACGTTATTTAATACATTTTGATTTCTTGTAGTTGATTTGGAGGCAGATATCTCTCAATTGGAGGCTCCAACTTTCACCACAATTAACCGTGGTCCTCCTGAACCTATGCTTCGCCTTCGTTGGGATCATCGAGTGAATCTTATTGGTGAAAAAGTTCTTAATCCAATGATACACTGTTGTGACAAGTGTATGAAACCAATCCTTATCTATGGAAGGATGGTATGTATTTTGTTGTAAAATCAAAGCAGATCAATTTTTATAAGCATAAGACATGCAGTTTTTGTTAAGTGTCATTTCTGATGTATTCTGCAGTCTGACATTTATTTTCATTGTGGTTGTTTTGAGTCCTATGAATGATACTAGAGGGCAGTCATTCATTTACTGTACTTTACTACTATGACTGAAAGAAGAAAAGTACTGCAAAATTTGAAATTTTGGTGGAAAAAGAAGTGAACAGTAATAGAAACTTTTATAAATTTTGACACCCTGGGAGAGGTTAACTGAGTGTGGTGGTGAAGAGAGAAATACTTTGCCTGCTTCAAATTTAATCACAGTTGGCTAGCTCATGACAAGCCACTTCACCCACTGTGTAATACCATGTGTTGTAGTAGGACACGATACGTTAAACCAAACATAAGAACTGTAGACTTTACAGAAAAAGGAATGTGACCACTTTTTTTTTTAATTTAACTGCATGCTAAGTGAGGTACATCATAATATATTCATAAACATGCTTTATACTGCACATTGTATACTGCCAAAATAGATACTGTGTGTTTATTATGTAACATGTCATGTAATTTCTAATGGTTTGATTTTTTTTTTTTTTTTTTTTTTTTTGGTAGATCCCATGCAAACATGTATTTTGTTTATCATGTGCAAAGAGAGAAGACAAAGTGTGTCCTCGTTGTTTAGAAAAGGTCACAAGAGTGGAGCAAACTGGGCTTGGTACTGTGTTCATGTGTACTCATGGGGGGACAAGATATGGAAATGCTGGATGTAGACGAACATATTTATCACAGCGAGACTTACAGGTAATTAAAATTGAATGTAACATTGACATGACACTGTTTCTTCCTACAGATGTAGGATCAAAGAGAGACTGTTTAAAGCATTGATATTCTTATGGCAATGACAAGGGAGAGTTGTCCTGGCATCTGCAGTAAGCTGGGTGTGTTTTACATGCTTTGTGTTAGGATTTAGGTTTGTTGGTTCTGCTAGCAATCTGTGTGTCTGTGGTCCAGCTTGATGGCGCAGTGTCCAGCTTTTCTGACTGAGCAGGTCAATGATTTGTATGGTGCCCTAAAATGCCCCCATACTGCTGTTTCCAGTGTTCTTGAAAACCTGTACTTTTTTGTAATGTTTGTAACCATGCTTTTGGGAAGTCTCATTAATGAAGCTAGTGTCTTTCATTGTGGCTGAATTCTGCCCAGTAATGTAAAGGTAAATTTTATTCTGCTGCTAGACACAGCATAAGAAATGCAGTGTGAACAGTGAGTGATTTATTTCCTTGGAGTGAAATTGTGGTTTGTCAAAACTGTAACTAACTTCATGCCTTTAGTAAGTGAATGCCACTATTTTTAGTAGCATTAGGCATTTATAGAATAGAATCCCAATTCAGGTTTTGCACGTTAAGATTCTCCTGCATTTTAGTTTAATTATTTGTTTTCCTGACCAAAACCACCTGTAAATATATATAACCTTTTCTTGTGTGTAGGCTTTACCCACATTTTAATGTCAAGAATTCAGTCTCTAGACAATTTTGGAGCCACAGTCTAGGGTTTGTGTTTGTGACTGACTTTAGGTTGTGCAACACATGATTATGCACAGTGGAAGTAAAGTGATTTTGGAATCAGTTACAAACTATTGCAGCAGTGTAGTCAATTCTGAAGAGTTAACTGTGCGTATGATTGGTCAGAAAGCCCATGTCAGAAGCCATTTACATATATGTTGTAACTCACCACTGTTCCTGTATGATCTTGAATCACGAACTACATCATGACTGCTTGTTGTACACCACACAGCTACCAAGGGCTATGTTGCATTGTCTAGTTGTTCTCCTTCAAGATCAGCTGACTGAATAGTGGACCCATAGAATATGTGGTGTAGTGATACCTTAGTTTTGATTTATTTTTCAGGTATTTTTTCATTCATACCACATAAAATAAATATAAATATTTAATGGATTGGGTGAATACATTGTAATGTTTACAGTTAGAATTAGTATAATGTTTTTGTAACTGCAGTAGTCATTTTCTGTTTGAGTTTGACAAAAACACGATTTGAGATTTTTTCTTTTTCAGGTATAAAAAGCTTGTCTCCCAGATTAATTTTAATGGGTGTTCTGCATTATATAATCTAGAGGTAGAAACCATTTGTTGTAATATTTATTTGCATTTACTCTGGTAAGGATTTTCAATTGCAGGCCCACATTAATCATCGTCACACAGCTGTACCAGTTCAGTCCATAGGAGACGGTGCTCAGTTTCCTCTAGTGGTTACAGGCGGGAACACCAAACCCCAGATTCAACAGGATGCTATGATGGTTGAAACTTCTGCTGCAAACAAAATGGTTGCCCCAAACCCTCAGCGAATGAACAAGCCTCATATGGTTCCACAGCCATCAGTAGGTGATCCAAGGCTTCAGCATACCACCATGGTTTCTGTATCAAACACGGGTTCTGTATTAGATCATCATCGGCGTGGTCCCCCACAGCCATCTCCTCCTCCTCCTCCCCCACCTCCTTTTAACCCTCATCAGCACCGTCCTGCAATGATTGTATCAGGTTACCCCACTCCTCAACAAAACCCTCAGTCAAATCAAACTCCAAATATGAGGACAAACTTAATAACTGTTCCAATACAAGATAACAGTGCTAGTGTGTTGGTGGATCATCCGCCTCCACATCCACCAGCAGGCTATCATCATTATCCACAAGCGCCTCCACCACAGTATACTCCGTACGCAGTTCCACCACCTGTTGTGGGTCCACCGCAGCCACAGACAGGATATTATCAGGCTCCACCAGGTGCAGTGGTTGCATATCAGGCTACACAAGTGCCCCAATATGCAGCTCAGGGTGTTCCTTCTAATCCCACTGCTCCAGGACGAGCTCCACAGTATCAGGATCCTGTTGGACAGCAGTATGGAGCTCCTCCACCCCAGCAGTGGCAGCATGGACCTAACAATCCACCTTTCTATAGATAAAATTTTATACTAGATGGGAAAAGATGTGTATCAGAAGGTCATGTATGTTGTCAATAGTGAATAGTTTTCTTTGTGTAATGATATATGTACTTCAGCTATGGATGAAATGATCAGAATTCTCTGGCAAAGATGGGAAAAATAATTTTTTGACATTTGATCATTTGCACCCAGCTTACTATAACAAAATCTATACATAGAATTCTGTTTTCCATTGAAAAGTGTGAATAGAAGTACCTACAGAAGTGTACATTCATTTATTGAAAAGTGGGTATCATTCTGATGTTGGTAGAAATGAAAATTTCTGTAATGAGATTTATGAAAGCTGTGAAGTTACAGATTTTTGAACATCATCATGCAGGCTGTACTAGCATGTCTTGTTGCATATTGTCATCAAAAATTCTGAACATACACACTTTTTATGTTGGTTATAAATTTTGTTGCATAATTTTATTACACTACATACCATTGTGTTTTGGGTTAACTTGTGCACTACTAAAAATGGCTGTTTGCCATAATTGCTACTGGTCCAGACCAGGCATTAACCCATTCTACCCTTCCAGTAGGTCTGATGGACTGTCTGCCTATATAATGTGAACACTTCTGTCCAAACTGTAACAAGATGGAGAAAGCCAAGTTTCTCTGAAACCTTGGCACTGCCACATGATGGAAAGGCCCAAAAATGGGGTCATTATACTAAATCTTCTGTTATCTTTGATATCTGTGAACTTTGTTGATACAATTTCTGTTAATACAATTAATTTTTGAATATTTTCTGCTAGAATATTTAGCAGGCATTTTATACACATTTGTTCAGTATGTATACCTTAATAGTTAAAATCCCTACTTAAATCTGGGTATCAGCACTGTATGATGTATATAAAACCTCTAATCTTGTATGATAAAGATTAAAGTGAATGTAATAACTGACTTGCTGTTCCACTGAATATGAATCTCAGTTTCTCTTCTCCCAAGAGGCACTGCACATTTATTCAAGGCAAATAAATTGAAATGTCCGTTGCACTTAAAAATTAGGAAAACTGAGTTGAACCAGATGAGTGATATGCATGAGGGACAGTTTTGGGGTGCTGACTATGTCAACAGATGGCAGTTAATGATGAAGGCAGTATTTCAATGAACTTCCAACAACTATTCTGCAATGTTGCATTGACATTTGTGAAACTGGTCATGATGCCAACTGGCACAGAATAGTCCCTGCAACGAATATAATGTTCAAGTAACATAAAAATAATTCAGCGGTAAAGATAATGAAACATGTTTTAAGGGACAAAATTCATTAGTGGTAGTCCTTTGAGTCTGCTTAGACTCCTGTAGATCCTATAGAGGATTTTGTAGGGAAGAGTGAATGTTCAGGAGTGGTTTGCCAGTGCCTTCTCCTGGGTTCCTTTCATGTTTGTGCATTCCCTATTCCGAATCTTTTCTTCCAACAGCATGTGCCCTTTTTTTTCTATCTTACACTATTTCTTTTAATACCTCCAAACATAGGCCGGTAGCTTCTTTGATACTATCAAGCCAGTGTATCCGTGGTTTTCCCTGCCTCCTATGTCCTGCAACTTGCCCAAGCATAATGTCCCGTTCCAATGACCCTTTCGCCCTCATAACATGGCCAAAAGAGCATAACTTGAATCAGAGGGTTGTTGCTTCTAGTGGTCTTTTGGGTTTCACTTCCTCAAAAACTGAAATGTTCATTCTCCTCTCTGTCCATGAAACTCATAGAATTCTTCTCCACATTCATAGCTCAAAAGCATTATTCCCCCCCCCCTTCTGTATTTCTAACCGCCCAGCTGTCGCTTAAATGTGTCACTGTTGGAAATGTTATAGTTTCTGCTATCTTAATTTAGTAGCTTTCTTAATGTCCCGATCCTTCATAATTTTTTCTAATTTTGTCATTGCCATTCTTCCAATCGAAAGTCTTCTGTTAATTTCTTTGTGCTCGTAACCATCTCTGGTAATTATAGAGCCTAAGAAAGCATAGCTGTTTATTATTTCCATCTCTCTTCCTTCTAATATAAATTCCTTTAGGGGTCCTGTTGTCTTTATCTTGGTCTTCTTTAGGTTCAGCATCAGTCTGGCCAGCTCACTCTCTTCCTTTAGCTTCTTTAGTAGTTTTCTCATGTCTTCTTTATCTCCGGTTAATATCGTGGTGTCGTCCGCATATCGTAAATTGTTTATTGTTCTCCCTCCATCTTTTATTCCTATGTCATCTTCAAATCCCACCTTTCTCAAGATATATTCACTGTACATGTTGAATAAGTACGGGGAAAGGATGCACCCCTGTCTGACACCCTTTCTCACTTCAAACCACCATGTTGCAATATTCTGTAATTACTGCAGCCTCCTGTTTTGTATACAGGCTTTGTATGGGGATTATAAGGTGCTCTGGCACTCCCATGCTTCTTAATGTGTTCCACAGTTGACTGTGGTCTACGCCATCGAAGGTTGTGCTGTAGTCTATGAAGCACATAAATATTGTTTTGCCATATTCCATTGCTCTTTCTAGGACCCACCTTATATTTTCAATCTGGTCTCTCGTTCCTCTGCCTTGTCTAAATCCAGCTTGTTCTTCTGATATTTCCCTTTCGATGTATGTTGCTCGCCTGCCTTGAATTATTCTCAGTAGGATTTTACTTGCATGAGGGATCTTTGCAATGGTTCTGTAATTGGAACACAGTCTAAGGTCACCTTTTTTCAGCAGAGTTAAAAATAGGGATCTTCTCCACTCTTGGGGCCACAAATTGCTTTTACAGATCTGTTGACATAGTGCTGTTAGCACTGTTATTGCTGCTTTGCCTGCTGCTTTTATTAGTTCTATTGGCAGCTCATCTATGCCACTTGCTTTATTTCCAGTTACTTCCCACAGGGCTTTCCGCACTTTGCGTCTCATCACCAGTGGTTCCTGTGTGTACATTTTTTCCTGGAACTCTATAGAGAAGTGTTTGGATCCTCTGTGTAGATCTCTTCTGTTTATTCCTTCCATGTTCTAATTATTTTGTCCTTTTCTGTGTAGTCTATCCCTGCTCTGCTTTGTATCATGCCTGCATTTATTTTTGGCTTTCCAGCTATTTCTCTTATCTGTTGATATAGGTCTCTTGTCCTACCTTTTTTGTTGTGCTCCTCCAACACCTGGCATTTTTCCTTTAGATCTCTTTGTCTTTCTTAATTCTTCTTTGTATTTCTCCATTTAATTTTCTTACTTCGACCCAGTTTCCTCTCATTTTCATTTGTCGCCTGTTCTCCACTACCCTCAATGTGTCTTGGGACATCCAAAAGGGTCCTTTTCTCTTTTTCTTTCTCGGGATGGTTTTGTTTGCCACCTCCTTGAAAGCGTCTTTCAAGGCTTTCCATATTTCTTCTGAATTTCCTCCTAGTAGGTTTATTGTGGCCAGTTTCTGTTTAATTACAGT
>JGI20166J26741_11609251_pt1 | contig 11602 bp, 7 predicted proteins | sample TergutCu122P5_FD_26741 | JGI IMG/M metagenome (IMG submission 26741) | reverse complement strand
GTTAGTGCAAGTTTACGGGGATAATGCTATGAAGAAAACAGCAGTTTACAAGTGGGTGAAACGTTTTTCTGAGGGAAGAGAAAGTGTCACTGATGAAGAGAGATCAGGACGACCAGCAACAAGCAGAAATGAAAAAAACATTGCAAAATTGTGTGTGAAAATCGTCGGCTGACTGTCAGGAGCATAGCAGAGCAAGTAAACATCAACAGAGAAACAGTTGGGAAAATCTTAACTGAAGATCTTGACATGAGGAAGGTGTGTGCAAAAATGGTCCCAAAGGAGCTCACTGAAGAACAAACATAAAGAAGAGTTTTTAGCTACTAAACAAATAACTGTGTTGGAACACCCTGCCTATTCACTGGATCTAGCCCCCAGTGACTTTTTTCAGTTTCCGGAGATAAAAGAAATATTTAAAGGAAGGCATTTTGATGACACTGATGACATCAGGAGTAGTACAATGGCAGCTCTGAAGGCAATTCCACAAAACCAGTTCCAAAATTGTTTCGAAGGGTGGACTAGGTGCTGGCATCGGTGCATAGCTTCCCAAGGGGAGTACTCTGAAGGCGACCACAGTGGCATTCAGCAATGAGGTATGCAGCACTTTTATCGCGACGAGTTCACGAACTTTGTTGTCAGTGCATGTATCTCCAATATGCACAGGCCTACCCATCATCCCATACAAAAATTAAAGGAAAGTACTACATAAATGAACTCATAATTCTGTGCTAAACAAACATATGTCATTAATGCATTTAGACTGCACTGAAAAGGGCTTTGCTTTATTCTTTTAATATGATGCTCTATTACAAAGATGACTCTGAAGCTTCACTTTTATTATACATGCACTGTAAGTTTTCTCCATATTATAGCAACAGCATTAAAACTGAATGTGATAAGTTGTAAATCAGTTGTTAAGATACAGATAAAATTTATGTATGTATGTAATTTTCAACGAAACACGGACCCTTACACATAAAGCAAGTACTGTATTGTATGAGTCTTATGTGTAATGAATATAGCCACGCCATACCCTGGTATACTGGATTCTGTCAACAACTTCGTCTGAAGTTAGGGGTATGAGACCAATTCGATGTGCCAGAAATTCATCACTTAGAACAGTGGAGTTTGCCTCAAGCTGAACCCAGTCGATTGCCATTGTAGGAGTTTCGGCAATGAATACTCTTCTCATGCTGTTCGCAACACTAAAACCACAAGAGAGAAGCTGACTAAATCTTATATTAATACAACCTCAAAATAAAATCCATTGTTCTTATGGCAATTTCCATACTCTTTCAGAATGGTTCACCAAATGTTTATAACGTTTCTGTAAAGAAAACGTTGAATAACACATTACTAACCTCAAGTCAGTGTCTTCAATTTGAAATTTAACATTTTCTTCCGTGAGTTCTGTTATATGAACAGAGGGTTGATTTGCATACGGCATGGTTGCCTGTGAAGTCCACAGAAACTGTATTAACCGTTAAACGAAAAAAATGTAACACATACTAACACAATTACACGTAATTCCGAATGCATAAACAAACTACACCAACCTCTCAAACATTTCATACCAGCCAACATTGGCCTGGAGCGTGATTCAGTACAGGCAACATAATTTCAATATATCCCTATGATCGTTACCCCAAATTTGTAATGAAACGAAATTCTGGCTATCCAGTGCCTTTCAACTCTTTTTGGACTACGAAAGTGTAGATGGTCGAACATTGTCATATGCGTCGTGTGAACACCCGTCACTTGGCATAGGAATAATGTCACAGTATGGAAATTTCCCTTTATGGTATTTTCTTGTCAGTACTACTCACGGCGGACCGGAAGTTACTTAAAATGTATAATCTGTGCTTAGAATCTATGCTTAGAAGCACAGATCATCTAGTACTTAGAAGTACTTCGAATGGACGTGTTACGAAAGGAGTGTACTGAGATAGTTTAACAGTATGGCGTTGACGTATCATTCGTATTATTACGGAACCGTATGCCACGTATGTAAATGTCATAATGTCAATGGTAGAAAGCTGAAGAGATGTGGAGGTTGCAAAATGATATTATATTGCAGTCAGCAGCATCAGAAAGTACACTGGCCGTTGCATAAGAGCCTGTGCAAGTGCATTCAGTCTATTATGGATAGCCAAGGTTCTCAGTATTTTTTACAAAAAACACGTAAAGGATATTCAGTTGAAGAGTGGTGTAAAGAGCGGTCTAACGTAATGTTGTTGACACAGCTTCAGCTTGGTCGTAGACTGTCGGAAGGAGAGCAGCAAATGTTTATGTTTCCTAGAGTTTGTAAAGTGTGTTATGAAGGTGATCAAGAAAAGCTACAAGACTGTAAAAACTGTTTTTGTGTTTCCTATTGTTCCATAACACATAAACAGCAAGACTTTATAAGACATAGTATGTCATGCCATTGGTTAAAGTTGTGCTTTTACGTGGACAAGCACTTCATCCAAGCAAAAGACCCATACCCAGCCTTAAATGTTCCAGTGAGAGACAAATATGAACCTCTTCAATCTGACAAAGACGCGTTTATGTCTGTTCTTATGAAATATACAAAAGATATTACAAAGTGGAATATGAGTATTGAAGTTGCCCTGCTGTCTGAGCTTCTAACTTGCCCATTAACCTTGCTTTATGCATTAGAGAAACTTGGGACTCCCTTCAATAGAAGTTCAGTGATCCATGTGGTGGGAGCTGCCGCATTTGAATGCACATTTCTTAAGAAGTGGGAAATAATTTTGCATTACTTGCCACAGTTGACATGTCTTGACATAATATTTATAGGACCTGAAATTGAACAAGGGTTTGAAACAACATGTATATTGTGTGTAGACTGTCAGAAAAAAGGACGAGAATTAAATACTCATTTCCAGTATGGAAGTCTGTATCATCAGTATGCCACTTCTGAGACTTTCTTAAAGCCAGATGTTATTGTCGCTTATAACTGTGGCCTGCATGAATATGTGGGAACTGACACTGACACATGGCTACTGTCTTTACCGTTTTTGGTTAAATTTAATCAGACTCCATTGATATTAACGTCATACACTAGTGATGAAGCTTATAGGGACATTGCAAGAATTTTGGATTACAGAAAAGATAGTCTGACAGTGTATCTAAAATGTGCAAAGAATCCCTTTGCCAGCAAACGCCCATACAGGGACTGGGGTAGTGAGAATTGTGACGTTTTCTTTCAGAATAATTTTATAACCCTTGTAACACCACATTAACCCTGAAATTGCAACAAAATGAACTCCTAGCCACTGCCTTTAGAGGTAACTTTCTTTTTCCACATGGCTGTTTCTCAAGTGCATATTTTGAAAGATGCATGGTGCATGCAGCCAGGTGCAGTGCTCAGTGGATAAGCTGTAGTACTGCATGCTTTAGAGGTTAAGATCTTGAAGTGCTGTGCTTGCACTGACTCCTGTTGTAACTGTTGGATTCTGTCTCATGTATGTATAATTTTAAAGTAAATAAATGTTTGATAAACTTGTGTAAGGAACATATGAATGAATTTTAAAATGGTTCCAGCCCCACATGCCCGTCAGAACCATGGCTTTTAGCAACAGGATGTTCTTTCAATTGTCCCAGCCCTTTTCTTTAAAGACATTTATGTGTAAGGCTGTTATTACTTGGCAAAAGGAATGTTTATTGTGATTTGGTTCATACATTATGGGTCCTTGTCATCCATTTACTTATGTTCTCTGTGTACATTATTCTGAGCCAAGGTTTTCATGTAGGTAGAGTGCATGAATGTCATTTGAAATTCAGTACTGGTACTGTTTGTAAATTATGCAGTGAGATATATTACATATCCACATAATGAAAGGAAATCACAAACATAACCAAGAGAAGATAATTGTTAGAAACTACAGCAAGTTGAATTTTTTCCTTTCAGATAGCAGTATTTTAAGATGTCCCAGGATTGTTTAAGTTTGCTTAATGGAATGGGCAAGGTTTGAGAATTCATAAAAAAAAACAATCACAAACCCCTACATCACACACACTGCGTAATTTACCTGTATATACAAACAAGCTAACCAGATGGAGCAGAGTCCTTGAGAAGAGAGGGTTCATCAGCTACTCAAAATATTCCTGCATTTTATGAAACCTGAAAGTTCATTATTGTGTTCAGAACAACACGTGTTACAAGCCAGATGAATCTAGTTCCTGCTGTCCCATCCTGTTTCTTTAACAGCCATTTTAATATTATTTTCCCATCTCCTACATATTCCAAGCAGTCTCTTTCAGGTTTCCCCACCAAAACGTCTACGTATTTCTTTTCTGTCCCATAAATGTTGCATGTCCACCTATTTCTGTGACTCAATTTGATCATCCAAATAACACTGAATGAAGAGTCCCAGTAATGAGCTCTTCAAGATGCAAATTTCACCATCCCCCTTTTACTTCTATCTCCTATAACCGAATGTCTTCTTCAGCACCCTATTATCGAACACCTTCAGCCTGTATTCTTCCCGTAATGTGAGACCAGCTTTTACGCATGTATTAACACCACACAGGACTATAGTTCTCTCTATTTTAAACGGTGTTTTAGACAGTTAAAGGGCTATTTAACCCCTTAAGATATGGGCGTTCAACCGTTTTATGGAAAAGGGCCACACCGGTTACTGCGGGCCGGACGTGCAAAAATAAAGTGGTATACGGAACCACCTACACTGTTGTGTACTTTTTCACAGTTTACAGATGTGGCCTCAGGTCGCATAATACAAGTTGAAGGGCGGCGGTTTGGAGACCCATGCTCTAAGAAGACTCAGCTATCTAATGTAGGTTACACGATTATAAAGGAAGTTCAACTGAAAACCGAAACCAGAGGCACGGCAAGATTAACGGCCTTACATTGCCACGTATAATATGCACAGTGTAACTTAAACTGCATCTTAGAGAAGGTGCTGGAAGTGATCTCTTCAACTCTCAGAAAGGCTTGCTTTCGAAGGAACTGAAACAACGGGGAAAAGTGCCGTAAATTTCCTACACTCTTCATGTGATTTTGTTCTTATATAGCTTTCCGCAATGAAAATTCTCTGTATTGAGGTGTACTGCATACCTACGTGTACAAACAAATTAAATGGACGTTACAGTGTTCTTCGCACGTGCCATATACTCGTACAACAGATCAAAATCGACTGTTTGACTATGGTGACGCCGTTCAATTGTACACACGCCGAAGGGGTTGGCTTGTGCGAGTCACGCACCTGCCTCTAAACTTGCGGCGCAGTATCGGGAATTGTTAGACAAGACCTTGAAAACAGTATTAGTAATATTTCCACCAGATGTCAAGCAGGTCTGAGAGTATATATAGGTCTAGATATGTATAATAATACATAATTCTCTATTATTCATACACGTTATATGTACATATACATCGTACACATAAGCGTAAAAAGCGCCTTCATCAGAACCACAAAATCAACGCTTTAATCATAAAACGCGCTCTGTAACATTGCACAAAACCTCTTGCAGACAACACGTACATACACACACACGCGCGCGCGTACATACCTTTATACATACGTACGTACGTACATACATACCTGCATTTATGAAAATTATTTGTTTTCAACGGAGGCATCACGTGGATGTGGCAGGGTGTGGCACGTTTTTAGCACGCTGATCAGCATGTTTGACTTGATATTGTGCAAAATTCTAGTCGATGTATCGCACCCATTTGCACCCCTCTGGCTACGGGTCTGTGTAAGGTATCCGCGGCGTTGTTCTATTTTACATGGAAACTGCTGCCTCTCTTGTGCCCTGGAAATGACGACAGCAGGTTTGCTCGAAATGCTGGTGCAAAACTACACAGTTACAAATGTGTGAGCTGAATAAAATTAACACAAAATGTACGAATTTTATCACTCTTTACAGAATGCCGAGGCGGGGCGTTATTCACACGCAGAGAAATGTACGCCTCTGACGATCAATCATGGCTTTGAAGAAGGGTCTACAACGTGAGAGAATGTGACAAACATTATGTTACAATAACACGTCATTTATTTTATTAGTAAATTACATTCTTCGACGTAAGCACTTGGGTAGGGAGCATATTTTCAAGCACTCATGCCTGCTCAGCGTTGCCTACCTCTGACGCCAGAAGTGAAACCTGTCCCTGTCACCATAATACTGCGTCATTGTGGGGGCTGAACATAAACGACCTCCGTGCACTTATGTGATGGACTGACACTCAGTCGGGCTACCCGACAATAAATTGTGTAATTATGGTTGTGTGTCAGAATGTGGCTTTTCAAGGTGAATCATAGGTCAGCACGCACAAGGTCTACATGACTGACAGGCATAGAAATTATGAATTATATGTGCATCTAGTTCCGTCAGTACAGTGACTACGCCATGGACTGAGCTACCGAGGGTTCGTGATTCGATTCCCGGAACGGGCACGTCATTTATATCTCATCCGAAACGTCCAGATCTCTCTCGGTGTCCAACCAAAGGATGCTGAAGAATCTATTATCGGGGGTTAAGCGGCCAGGCGCCATGCTGACCTGTCACTTCATCTGCTGTCCAGACAGAGATTCAGAATGAGTGGAGCTGTAATTCCACTCCCCCGTATGCCTTCATTGTTACTCACAGGCAGAATTTTGTCTGCTCATGGTAAGCGCACCAGACCCAAGGCTAGTATCCTAACTGGATACTTCCGGTTGTCTACAAAGTTAGGAAGGATTATGGGTGGCAAGATGACTATACATAATCAGTGTGCAGGTTGGAGTGAGAATGACGGTCTAGACTGGCATTTGGAAGGTATTCTTGTTAAAGTGTGGTCAGAATTCTGGTCGACCTGACTGAGAATGTTGTGATTTTCCATACCGTCTTCTTCTAACACTAACTAATATTTACGAACTAAGCAAGAGACAAAAAAAAACTGAACAAATTTTAAGCTTAAACACAATAAGCATCCTCATAAACATGTTTGCTTTCAGTCTCATCAATGCAGTTTTGATATGTAACTGCAGTGTCCAAATATTTGATCGTTATAATATTAAAAAAAAAAGGAGATATTTTCGGTCGGCACAGCGCTGTAGCTTAAATTCAAGTGCTCTGGGAAGTTACGCTGTTGTACAAAGGATGGACTCACTCCTCTGGGAATGCTTAACCCTGAAGATGGAATAGCTTTCGTCCTTCGAAACGTCAGTAATTACACGGTGTTACATCCTAGAAGATTTGAATCTACACTTTCGAATGTTTCGTGACGTCTTCATATTATGACTGTCTACTAAATCCTGGAGAAGAAATTTGAACTTATACTGTAGTTAAATTTCTGTGGTTTAATTGCTAGATCCCTATCATTACTATTGTTTAAAATTTTAGGATCTTTCTCGTTTTAGGCACAAAACAGTGTCATACTGTCTTCGCGTTAACTGCGTAAATGTGAGGATGTGTTAGCCACGTGGTTAAATTAGATGCTACTGGATTTGTACTGAAACATATATTTGAAATCTCACGCACACAAACCCCTTCCTTAAGTGAGGTCTTATTAAGTAAATGATCAAGAGGTTACCGATCGCTGCGTACATTCGTACGTTATTAACGGACAGATGCAAGAACATGAGAAAGAAACTAAGAAACAAAGAAAAATTGAAGATAAACAGGAAGATAGACAGACAGATAGATAGATAGATAGATAGGTAGGTAGGTAGGTAGGTAGGTAGATCGATAGATAGATAGATCGATAGATAGATAGATAGATAGATAGATAGATAGATCGAAGGACAAACAGATATACAGAAAAACAGTAGTATGCACTATTATTATGTAATTTAAGATGATAAAAATCAGTTCATTCTTTCAAAATTTATTGTAGGACACAATCCAAACAATCCGGCTTATAATGAATTTGTTCCTAAGAGACACGTTGACTTAACTAATTGATATAGAAATCAGATATTTTATTCTCTCTCTCTCTTTAATTTTTATATGTTCAATCCAACTGAATTCAACCACGGTTGCCTGTCAAAATATGAAACCAGATATCGGATTGAGATATCTAAGTATTCAAACTATTTTCGTAGCTAAATCTTAAATATTATCCGTGCAATTTTACAATTAACTTGTAAACCTGCAAGTGATCTCCCTGTTCCGAACTGCACGGACGTTGCTAATCAAACTGGATCATCCAGAGTAACCAACGACTAGGAAAATCACATGGAGACAATTGTGTGTGCCTAATCGCCATATCGTTAAATAAGTCAATAATAGGGTCATGTCAAAATTGTATCATTTCATTTTCCGGTCCCACGGTATTTACCTCTTTATTCGGTTATATGTGTTGGAGAGAGAGCGTGGCAGGGGGATACGAGCAATAAATACAGAATTCTAGTCGAAAAGGCCGAAGAGAAGATAGCAACTAGGAGACATGGAGATAGATGGCAGGCACGATTAAAATGGACATTAAAAGAACTGAATGTGAGGAAGCGGAGTGGATCCATTTGTCTGAAAGGTCCTGTACTGGTCACTTCCGAATTTGGTAGGTGGTTGAGAGTTACACAAATGGCAGACAGTTTCTTGACCAGCTGAAGAACTTGCAGAATCTGAAGATCTCTAGAAAGATAGAGGATTTCTTTATCCATGATTTGGAAATTATTCAGCAAAGCTGTAATAATTTTAGGGACCGATCATCGTGGCATTTCGCAGGTCTCCCGCGTCCTATTGGCCAGATATTACATCCATTCATATATCCAGAAGATGATGTCATTCTCCTTAACGTCCTTCATGAACATGAGTGGAAGACTTTTCCACCTTCGTACCATGAACAGTAATATTTATTTTATTCGATTAATTTACGACGTGTCATCTACTGCTGAAGTCACGTGCAGGCTAGTTAATTATGGAAAGGAGATTACAGAAGAGAACAAGGACAGATGTAGGGCAAAATGATTGTGTGCTTGATTAAACTTATATCCGTGTGTTAGAATAGAGAAACTGAGAAAAATAATGAAAAATCGCGCAATAACCTTTCCGACTGCACACGACATCGGAACGAACCCAGAAACATGTACATTTAAATTACCACTCAATATAAATAAATAAATAAATAACCGACTAACTAACTAAATAACTAACTGAGTGACGGACGGACTGACTGACTGACTATCTACATTGCAGTGTTTGGTCTCCGCTTCACAGAGTGCAGATAATTGTGTGACGTTCAGGGAGCTCACATTTAATGTTGATCGCAAGTGTAATAATCTATTGCCCATTAACTTGATATTTATTCAGAAGGCACAAAACGTCTCCGCCATTTATGTGACGCGAAGTTTCGGCACTTTCTGTATTTTTATTCTATATTCGCTGATGATAGCACCTTGGTGTCGAAACATGTGGGAGTTTGCACTTTATATGAAGCGTGTTTCTAATATATTGTATTTTGTTTTAAGTATGGCATTTTATTGCTCTTTTAAAAATATATAATATAAGAAAATGCACGGTGTGAGCAACATAAAATTTAAAAGACAAAAAAAAAAAAATATCAACACTTTGTTCAGAAAAGCCCGACATTGGACCCCATCATTAACCTCATATCCTTTAATATCCATTTTAATATTACCGTCTCATCTACGCCTAGGTCTGTCAAGTTGGCTCTTACCGTCACGTTCAAGGAAACTGCGAGGTAATATTAGATAGACGACGCTTAAAGTATATTCAAAAGTACTCCCTCTTCTGAACTGTATGTAAGTCGCAGATAACAGAAGTACACGGCATGAGAAGAGACAAACGTAATTTCCTTCACCACCGTGTCCAGGCTAACACTAAGTCACTCCCGGCTGTTCTTCGAGAGTTTAGTAACGTTTACTGCCGAGGGTAAGCATGAGTGGAGCTTTATCTCCAATTTATACGCCTTAACGACAGGCTTACTTCGGCGTAGAGACACCTTCAGACTACGTCTGACACTGAAAACGGACATAAGTGTAGGCATTGTCTTGAAGAAGAAGTGTTCTGTCTTCAGAATATTGAGCTCGATCTCAAATGCGACTCTGACATTTCGTCTCTTCGAATAAGCCTCATCCCCAGTGCAGGACAATGAGGAATACAGCGTGTACAGGATTTTGGAAGGCTAACCTTGTGGGAAAAGTCTGCTTGCGTGATTTCAGACTTCCGCAGCAGTTTCTTCGATGTACCTATTTTCTGGGACATTGCACGCCGTAAGTTGGTAGTTGTTTACCGGATCCTTGGGTCAGTCTTTCCGTCCCATCTTCAAGGATACGAAACGTCTACAGCCTACCGCCTACCGCCCTAGTCGGGCGAAAACCTCAAATTTCCACTTGGAAGAACAAGAAGGAAAAAAGGAGCAAATAATAACTATAGAACAAAACTTCATAACGTATTCTTACAGCTACATGTTTCTAACACTACAGTAACAGAAATGCAAGTGTAAACGTCCTGTTCACATCGTGGCTTAGGGGTACGCCGTAAGCCACGATGTGAACAGGACGTACACCACCTAAGTGACTTAAGACCTTGTCACCATAATACATCACCAAATAGGACAACACCACACGGTAGCCGACAGTGAATAAAGCATCATACAACATTAACTACCCATAGCCATCACCAACACCTGCCATTAAAAAAAAATTAACAGTTTTATTTTCACCTAATTCTACTACAAAAATTGAAGGTATTAAACAAGACTGAATTTTAAATATGTTTGTCAGAAGTGAGAACTTACTTCCACAATGCAATATGTATGCTCCTTTTGATACGTTCTAAAGGGCAGCTTTACTATCTATTTATTAATATTTATTTAATAATATAATATAATATAATATAATATAATTAGCTACACGTTTCGACCCCACAGGATCGAAACATGTAGCTATTTGAGTGTATGAATCAGGAAATTGAAATCAAACACCTAGAAACATCGGACCTCCCCAAAGCTGTTTGAGTACTTTACAAAATTGTGTTCGATGGTTATTTGCTTGCTACTTATTTCATGGTTCAACACAATACGATGCACAATAATTTTACAAAGGAAATAAGATAATAACATTATTGTGGGCCCACGGGATTTGTACTGCGAGGACAGGGGGTGGATGGAACTGACTCCGAATAGTGGCCAACTGAGCGATTGGATGTTAACGAAGTTTACACTTGGAGTTCTGTTACTGCACTATTATGAAGCCCCTCTGACAGTGGCCATCAGTAAAGGCCACCGTCGTGATACTGATCAAGCTGCGTGTCACTCTCACTGTCACGTCTGGATGCACAGAGCTTACATTTACTCTTTCCCTGGAACATGCAACTCTATAATAACCGGTAGCGTTTCAAGGCTGAGAATGTGGGAAATTAAACTTTCTCCCCAAATAATAAGTGAAAAAATGACCGTGTAAATCGTACTACGCTGGTCTGTATGATAACGGAAACCAAACAACATGAATTCACAATGAATTTTATGATCTTATGACCGTGCATCGTAACAGATTCCTTGTGAATAAAACCAACAGATGCACCGAATTCAAATTTTATTGGTATTACGACTCTACATGTTTCGGGCAGCCTTTCTGCCCATCATCAGGAGTTCTTAGCCGTACATCGGCTTTGGTACACTTTATGCAGTTGT
>JGI20166J26741_11609140_pt1 | contig 11604 bp, 12 predicted proteins | sample TergutCu122P5_FD_26741 | JGI IMG/M metagenome (IMG submission 26741) | reverse complement strand
CTATATGCGTCCGGATTGCTTATATTTACCGATTCCTGTGTGTCTTGAAACAGGCTGCCCGCCGAAACCCCGGCGTCCAGGAAATCGGACAGCGGCTTTAGGATCATTAAAATCAGCACCAGGCCCAGGCAGAGGTTTATATACCCCTTGAATTTGTCATTGGGCAGGATAATGCCTGCGAACGCGGTAAAAATCAAGAAAATCGCGATGTTCTGAATCCAGTGGATAAAAAAGCCCCCTTATCTTCAGAATGAAAGCATGATCACGGCCGATACGATAAACATCACCGCGACAATAACCCCAGCGAACAAAAGCATGCCGCAGAAATCGCCTATGGACTCGATGCAGTCGGAAATCCGTTTATCGCATATGGGCTGCACAACCGCCTGTGTCAGCCTGTAGATAAAGTACATCGCCATTATTTTTATTACAGGCAGGGCGCAGGCCACAGTTATTGTGATAATAAGCGCGACCAGAACGCCGCTCTTTGCCGCCGAACCCCAGAGAATAACCGTGTCCATGGCGCCGCTGAGCATTCCGCCTACCATGGGCACGGCGTTGGCCGCGGCTTTGGCGGCCCTCACCGCCAGGTTATTGAGTATGGGCGCGCTGATCTTCTGCAACGATAAAATACCCAAAAATAAGACAACCACCAGTTTTAGCGCCCATTTCGTAAAATCCCTGGCCAAATCGGCCAGACTAGTGAACATTGCTTTTTCAACCAGAAAGTTGACAATTTCCAGCACTGCACCGACAGTCAGAAACGGGACCAGCACATAGCGTATAAACAGCGTCAGCGCTTCTATGCTGAAGGCGAATATAGGCGGGAAAGCCGCCGCGCCCGCCGGGTTCCCGGAAATGATAAGCAAACCCAGCATAATCGGGAAAGCGGCCGTCATAATATTTGACAGCAGGCTGACCAAATTTGTCAGAATAGACATGGTTATCCTGAATGATGAGAACAGCACCATAACCAAGGCCATATAGCATACGAAAAAACCCAGTTCCCCCACAGACTTGTTTTTGAACGAATCGGTCAGCGTTTTCAGCACCGCGCTGAGGATGGCTATCAGGATCAGGTTCCTTAGCAGCGCCCAGTTATCCTTTAGTTCGCCGAAAAGCATATTGAGAAATTGTTCGGCCAGGCTTTTCGGCGAAAGGTCCAGCTGGCCTTTGATGGCCTTGCTGACCAGCGCGCCAAAGCTTGCGCCCGAGGCTTTATTAATGTCTGAAAAATCAAACATCTCCATCTGCTTGTCCACATACGCCCCAACGTCCTTTGCCGGCGTATCGGAGGCATAGGCGGCGGACGGCGTGAACAATAGCAGTAAAACCGCCAGAATAATCATTGATATTTTTCTCATTTGCCCGCTTCTTCCCGGCGCGCCTACTTGGTCATTGCTTTTATCAGGCCGACTAAACCGTATAATAAAGGCGTTGAGGCTATCAATATCAACACCTTGCCTGCTAACTCAATCTTCGAGGCGACGGCGGATTCGCCGGCGTCTATACAGATCTGCGCCCCGAACTCCGCGATATACGCGATGGCGATTATCTTTAAAATCAAGCCTATATACTGGACATTCGTATCCATCAGGCCGGCTATATCTTTTAAAAGCCCTATTGCCTGCCCTAAAAATGGCATTATCATAAAGAATATGATAATACTTGCCATTATGCTGATAAGCAGCGCAAATTCGGCGTTCTGCTTGCGCATGGCAATAATCAGTATCACGCTGATAATCCCCACGGCTACGATTTGAGCGATATCCATGGCTGCGCCTTACAGCTTAAATACTGTCTGAACCGTGCTGAACAGCTGGCTTATATATTGTATTATCCAAAAAAGCACCACCACTAGCCCGGCCAGGGTAGTCATCATCGCCTGTTCCTCACGCCCGGCGCGTTTAAGCACCTGATCCAGGACAGCCACCAGGATTCCGACGGCCGCAATCTGAAATACTACCTGTATGTCCACATTGGCCCCTCTCTCGCTCAATCACAGCAGAATTATTACGGTCAGCATGCCGCACAGGATACCGAGACTGCCGAACATTTTTTTATTTTTTTCACTTTGCGCGGATAAAAGCTCCGATTTGCCGTCTATATATGAAACGGTCAGGTCTATTGAGTTAAGCTGCATGCTTTTATCCAGAAACCCCAGCGTTTTTCCGAAATTATAGAGCCATTCCCAGTCTTCCTGTTTTAAATGGCTTTGCGGGGCGCTATCCCGCAAGGTTTTTACCCATACTGCGTATATGTCCGCGCTGGCCCTGTCCGAAAGCTGTTCGGAGAATTTCGACAACGCCCCTGACACCGGGTCGCCCACCCTCTCCGAAACCGCGGCCATAGCCTCGGGCAGCGGCAAAACGGCAAAATCTATCTGTGATCTTAAAATCAGCAGGGCCTTCTTCCACTCGCTCAGATCCGATATGCGAAAACTGTCCAGGCGCCCGAAATACAGGCCCAGCAGCGCGGAGGAGGCCATCACTAAAACCGCCCCGGCAATCTTAAGCATCATAACGGCTTTCCCTCCTCATCGCAGACTTTTATCTTTCCCGGCCCGCTCAGCACCACAAACCGTTTGAATATACCGAGAATATCCGACAGCGCGTTTTTTTTACGCACATCCCATATATCGGCGCCGTGAATGGTACAAATCACGCAGACGCCCGCGTTTACAATCTCCTCGACCGCGGCGGCGTCCTGCCTTCCGCCCAGTTCATCCACGGCAATCACCCGGGGGGACATGGCGCGCAGCAGCATGGACATCCCCGCCGCTTTGGGGCAGCCGTCCAGCACGTCTGTGCGCATGCCCACGTCATTCTGCGGCATACCCCTAAAACAGCCGGCTATTTCGGAGCGTTCGTCGGCCACGCCCACCGTAACGCCCGCAAACCTGCCCGGGACCCCGTCGGACAACTGCCGTATCACATCGCGCAGCAGGGTTGTTTTCCCGCAGCCCGGAGGTGAAATAATCATCGTGTCAAAAAGGCGCGGCAGCGCCAGCTTAGTGATAAGGCTGTCGGCGCAGCCTTTTACTTCATGCGAAACGCGGATGTTGAAGCCGTTTATATTCTTTAAACCCCGCACACTTTTATTTTCCATGAGCGCCCTGCCGGTAACGCCCACGCGGTGCCCCCCGGGGAGCGTAATATATCCGCCGCGCAGTTCCTCTTCGAACGCGTACAGCGAATAGTCGCTCATCAGCGTCAGCGCGTCCTGAATGTCCGGCATGGTGACGCGGTACGCCGAATTGACAGAATGAATAAAAACCCCGTTTTCATTCATAAAATATTCCTGCCGGTCTTTTACAATAATAAGCGGTTTGCCGGCGCGCATATGAATTTCAGTTATTTGCCGAAAGAAATCTTCGTTTATCCGCGAAAATAAGCCGCTGATTGTCTTACCCATATAGCCGCTGACGATGTCTTTCGTGCCCATGATTACCATTACCTTTATAAGGGTTTTGTAAATCATATGGCGTGTCCGCAAAAAATATGCCTTGGCGGGAAAATAATCTTGACAGAAACGGGGGTATGGGTTAGAATAGCAAATGCGTTTGAAATGTTACGATCGGAGAGGTACAAATGGCTAAGAATAAGAGAGGCAAGGGTATAAAATCCACCCCTGACTGGCGCGGGACCTGTCCGGTTTGCACCAGAACAGGCGTTAAGCTTTTATGGGAAAAAACCACCGAAGCCGGCGCGAAACTGAAGGTTTGCAAGAGGTGCGGCAGCTGATAGCCCGGAGCGCACTCGGCGTGCGCTCACAAAATTTTATTACGCCGACGTAGCTCAATTGGCAGAGCAGCTGACTTGTAATCAGCAGGTTACCGGTTCAAGTCCGGTTGTCGGCTTAGGAAAATCAATTGATTACTAACATTATCAGAAGGCATTGATTTATGTTTTGGGTACTATATGGGTATTGTTTTATATTTTTTCCTTCGCAAGCTTTAAAGGTGCTGCAGCAAAACGGATGATTATGCGCTAATCGCTCATAATTATCCGTTTTGAACGTTATTCGCGGATGCAGATAACGTTCAGAATGGCTTTTTATGCGCTGAAAGCGTATAAAAAGCCATTCTGCAGCAACCCCTTTTTATTGTGCGTACTTGCGGCTTAGCGCCCTCTGTGATATAATCCATGCTGTTTGCTTTGTGGCGCTTCTCAGAAGGAGGCTATATGATTATCGGTACCTGCAAGGTTTATTTAAGCGCCGATTGGGTTACCAGTTTAAAAGAAAAACGCGCCGTATTGAAAAGCCTTATCGAGCGCGCCAAGCATAAATTCAATATTTCTATTGCGGAAGTCGAGCGGATGGACAGCCATAAGCACATTGTAATCGGTTTTGCCTGCGTCACCAACGACGCGCGATTGGCTGACAATATTATACAAAATGTGATAAAATTTATCGAATCCAGTACGGACGCCCAATTGGATGATTATGTTATGGAAATATTATAAGCGGCTTGCGGCCCTATTTGCGCTGTGGTATACTTGTAGTACGCATGCGCGCGCGTTTTATATAGCGCGCGGCCAGCTCGCGCAAATTGTTTGCTAAGTTTATTTTTAGGAGGATTATTTATAATGGCCGGCATAGAAAACATAGATAAATACACTGTTAAGCTGAGTTTTGACGTAGATGCGAAAGTCTTCGAGGACGGCCTTCGCTATTCATATAATAAAAATAAAAACCATTACAACATACAGGGTTTTCGAAAAGGCAAAGCGCCGCGAAAAGTTATAGAAACCGTATACGGCAGCAATGTTTTCTATGAGGACGCGATCAATGAAATCCTGCCTGCCGCGTATCAGAAAGCTGTAAAAGAGCTTAATCTGCATGCCGTGTCAAAGCCGGAGGTTGAAATTGTTTCCGCGTCGACGGAGGACGGCGTTTCTTTCACCGCTAAGGTTATGGCTGTGGGCGAAGCCTCTGTTGATGAATATTATTCTCTCACATACAAAAAATATGAGACCGAACCGACAGACGAGGAAATACAAAAGCGGATTGACGTTGACCGTGATAAAAACGCCCGTATAATTACAGTTGTAAGGCCGGTGAAAAACGGGGACATAATTACAATCGATTATGACGGGTATGTTGACGACGCGCCTTTTGAAGGCGGCCACGCCGAGGATTACCGCTTGATCGTAGGGGAACACATGTTTATCGATAATTTTGAGGAGCAGTTAATAGGGGCCGAAACAGGGGAGAATATATTCGTGCGCGTCAAGTTCCCTGAAAACTATGAAAAGGCGGATTTAGCCGGAAAGCCGGCGGTGTTTGACGTTAAAATAAAAGAAATACAGGAAAAGGAACTGCCGGAGATGGACGACGATTTTGCGCAGGACGTCTCTGAATTTGAAACCTTTGACGAATATAGGGACGATATTATTGCCAAACAAAGGAAAATTAGAGAAAATGACGCTAAATATGTTAAAGAGGATCAAGTTATGTCCGAGCTTGCCTCACGGACGACTGTCGATATACCGCCTGTAATGATAGAAAACCGTATGGACGTAATGCTTAAGAGTTTCGAGGAGCAGTTAAAATATCAGGGGATGCCGCTGGATGAATACCTGCGTTACATCGGCCAGACAAAGGAGCAGTTCCGTGAAACATACCGCCCCGGCGCGACAAACAGCGTCATAACAAACCTGGCCCTGGAAGCGGTGGCAAGAAAAGAGGGCCTGACGCCTTCGGAAGATGAAATAAACGCGGAAACAGAGCGGCTGGCGCATATAAATAATTGGAATGACAAACAAAAATCGGAAATAGATACAGATTTTGTATTCAGGGATCTGTCAGTGAAAAAAGCATATGACTTTGTAATGGATCATGCGCTGGAAATCGCATAATATGGAAGGTGAAACACTTGAGTCTAGTACCGTATGTAATTGAGCAGACAAACCGCGGGGAACGCTCTTATGATATATATTCCAGGCTGTTAAAGGATCGCATAATATTTTTAAGCGAAGAGGTAAACGACGTCACCGCAAGCCTGGTTATCGCGCAGCTATTATTCCTGGACGCCGAAGCGCCGGATAAGGATATAAATTTCTATATAAACAGCCCGGGCGGATCTATAAGCGCCGGTATGGCGATTTACGATACCATGCGATATCTTAAGAGCGACGTTTCGACTATCTGCGTGGGCATTGCTGCAAGCATGGGCGCGTTCCTGCTGGCCGGCGGGCATAAAGGCAAGCGGCTGGCATTGCCGAATTCCGAGGTGCTGATTCACCAGCCGGCAATGGGCGGGCTGCGCGGCCAGGCCACGGATTTGCAAATCCACGCGAAACACCTTTTACGCGTCAAAGAGAAAATGAACCGGTTACTGGCGGAGAATACGGGCCGTACGCTGGATGAAATCATACGCGACACAGACAGGGATTATTATATGACCGCCGAAGAAGCGTTGGATTACGGGATTATTGACCGAATCATTACAAGATAACCTAATGGAGGTGCGAAGTGCCAACCAAACTGGAGGATAAAAGAACCATCCGATGCTCATTCTGCAGCAAAACACAGGATCAGGTCAGAAAGATAATCGCCGGCCCGAACGTATATATCTGCGACGAATGCGTGGATCTTTGCTGGGAGATTCTCGACGACGGGTATGAGGAGCTGGACAGTTTTGAGGACGGCTTCAAGATCCCGAAACCCAAGGAACTGCGCGCTATACTCGACGAATATGTCGTCGGGCAGGAAAATGCCAAAAAAGCCCTATCCGTAGCGGTTTACAATCACTATAAACGCATTGCCTTAAGCGAAACCAACGACGATGTGGATTTACAGAAAAGCAATATTTTACTGGTAGGCCCGACGGGCGTCGGCAAGACTTTTTTGGCGCAGACCTTAGCGAAACTGCTGAACGTGCCGTTCGCTATCGCCGACGCGACCAGCCTGACAGAGGCCGGTTATGTGGGCGAAGATGTGGAAAACATATTGCTGAAGCTGATTCAGGCGGCGGATTTTGACATTGAAAAAGCGCAGCGCGGTATTATATATATAGACGAGATTGATAAAATATCGCGCAAGTCGGATAATCCGTCCATTACGCGCGATGTCAGCGGCGAAGGCGTCCAGCAGGCTTTGCTTAAGATCCTGGAAGGCACTATTGCCTCAGTACCGCCTCAGGGCGGCCGCAAGCATCCGCATCAGGATTTTATCCAAATAGATACGACCAATATATTATTTATATGCGGCGGCGCGTTCGGCGGCATTGAGAAGATCATCGAGCAGCGCCTGAATAAAAAAGTTATCGGGTTCGGATCGGAAACGCGGACTAAGAAAGAAAAGCTGCAGGATGACATACTGAAAGAACTCCAGCCTCAGGATTTGCACAAATACGGCCTGATACCCGAACTTATCGGGCGCCTGCCCGTTGTGGTTACGCTGCAGGCATTGGATGAATCGGCTTTACTGATGATTTTAACAGAACCTAAAAACGCTTTGACGCGCCAATATAAGTATCTGTTTGAATTAGACAATGTTTTACTGGAATTTGACCGCGACGCGCTGACCGCCATCGCGAAAATGGCGATAGAACGTGAAACCGGCGCGCGCGGTTTACGCGCTATCGTTGAGGGTTTCATGACGGGTATTATGTATGAAATACCGTCGGACAATACGGTTGAAAAATGTATAATAACCCGGGAAACTGTTGAAGGAAAGAAGCCCCCCACTATTATTTACAACGAACACCGCGAACCGCTGATCAAAAAGTCCAAACACCGCAGGCAAAGGCGGGTTTCGGCAGGTTGAACGTTCACATATACTTAGCTCCTATGGCCGGCGTAACAGACCGGCCTTTTCGTTTGATCGCCAAAGGATTCGGCTGCGACATGGCTTATACGGAGATGATCAGCGCTAAGGCCCTGTCGTATGGCAGCCAAAAAACATTGGATATGCTGAGGACGGATAATGACGAATATCCGCTTGCCGTACAGTTTTTCAGCAGGGAGCCCGCTTTATTGGCCAATGCGGTAAAAGTGGCGATCGAAGCCGGTTTTTATGAAGTCAACCTAAATATGGGCTGCCCGGCTCCAAAGGTTGTAAAAAATGGGGAAGGCGCCGCGCTGCTGCTTGAACCGGAAATTGCCGCGGATATCGTTGAAGCCATGGCAAAGGCCGCTTCGGGCCGCGTCCGGATCAGCGTAAAAATACGCTCCGGTTTTACCGCCGGGCAGGTTAACGCGCTGGAAACGGCGCATATGCTGCAGGAGTGCGGCGCGGATTCCATAATTCTGCATCCGCGCACGCGCGATCAGTATTATTCAGGGCATTCGGATTGGAATGTAATCCGCCGCGTTAAAGCTGCGGTAAATGTGCCCGTTATCGGAAACGGCGATATTTATACGCCTGAGGACGCGAAAGCCATGCTGGATCAGACAGGCTGCGACGGCATAATGATAGCGCGCGGCGCCCTGGGCAACCCGTGGGTTTTTACACGCGCCGGATTGTTCCTGAGGACAGGCGCCCTCACGCCGGAACCCGGCGTAAAGGAACGCATAGGCACGGCGCTGAGGCACTGCCGCATGCTCATAGAATATAAAGGTGCGCCGGGCCTGATGGAAAGCCGAAAACACGCGGCGTGGTATATAAAAGGCATAGACGGCGCCGCGGCTGCCAGGGTTTTAATTAACAGGGCTATATGTTATAATGAAATAGAAGATATTTTGACCAGGCTGAGCAGCCGCGGCTAGTCTCTAGCCGAGGAAAGTCCGGGCTCCATAGGGCAGGGCGCCGGGTAACACCCGGTGGGGGCGACCCCAAAGACAGTGCAATAGAAATATACCGCCGCCTAAAAGGCGGTAAGGGTGGAAAGGCGGGGTAAGAGCCCACCGCTTCCCCGGCGACGGGGAAGGCTCTGTAAACCTCACCCGGAGCAAGATCAAATAAAGGCAAATGGAACGGCCCGTTCCCGCTTTTGGTTAGATCGCATGAGCTCGCCGGCGACGGCGCGCCAAGACAGATGGCTGTTCACGACAGAACCCGGCTTACAGGCCTGGTCAAAGGCCGCTAAATCCCCGGCGCTTTATTGCGCTGGGGATTTAGCATTTGCGTAACTAAGCGTCCACTTGCCGCATAAATTATGTATATACCGGCCTGGTTATGAATTTCACGCCCGATCCGCTGCCGAACGCCTGCCCGCACGGGTTACTGCTCACACCACCGCCGTCATTGCGGGCTTGACCCGCAATCTCCCTGCATTGGCGATATTGTGGGGATCCCGGGTCAAGCCCGGGATGACAAAATTTTATCAGTCATCAGTTTACCAGTGAACAGTAACCCGCACGGCAGGATAAATGTTGCTTCGAGGCTTTTTTTGTTGATAATTATGTGTGAGTCTGTTAATATTAGTAACGACCCGATTTAATGAATGAGGTTTTCGTTATGTATGAAAAGCTGATAAAAAAAATCAAATACACGTATAATCAACGCAGCTATATAAATATGGAAGCTGTTTTCAGCGACGAAAGCGAAAATTTTGTCTCCCCTTCCGAGCCGAAGTCCGGAGAGCCTGTCACAATCCGCCTGCGCACGGAAAAAGATAATGCGGACGGCGTATTTCTGCATATCAATCTTCAAAATGGCGAATCACTGCCGGCGCCTATGTCAAAGGTTCGTACGGAAGGCATATTTGACTGGTTTGCCGTCGAAGTAACCGCTAGGAAACTGTCTTATTACTTTACGATTATCAAGCAGGATCATGTATATTACTATAATAAGCTGGGGTTGTATCCGGAACTGGATAATTCATACAACTTCATGCTCATACCGGATTTTTTCACGCCGAAATGGGCTAAAGGCGCGGTAATGTATCAGATTTTCATTGACAGGTTCAGGAACGGCTGCAGCGGGAACGATGTGGTCAATAACGAATACGCGTATCTGGGCAAAGCGGCAACGCATATGGACAGTTGGGATCAACCTGTCCCTATGGAAGATTTCTGTAATTTTTACGGCGGCGATCTTCAGGGTATAATGGAAAAGATGGGGTATCTTAAGAATCTGGGTGTGGAGGCCATTTACCTTAACCCGGTGTTTGTTTCGCCCAGTAACCACAAATACGATATTCAGGATTACGATTACGTTGATCCCCATATCGCGGTTATTGTAAAGGATGAGGGCGAACCGCTCAAATATGAAAAATTCGCCAACCGTTACGCCACAATGTATATTGCCCGCACCACCGAACCGGCAAACTTGACGGCCAGCAATCAGCTGCTTGCCGAAATGATAGAAATGGCCCATGAAAACGGCATAAAGGTTATAATGGACGGCGTGTTCAACCATTGCGGCGCTTTTAACAAATGGCTTGACAGGGAAAATTTCTACTCCGGCAGGGGTTATCCTGCCGGCGCTTACAGGGATGAGAACAGCCCTTATCATAATTATTTTAAGTGGTATGACTCCAACTGGCCCAACAACGACTGTTATGACAGCTGGTGGGGCTTTGACAATCATCCGAAGCTTAATTATGAAGCTTCCGGTGAACTGTACGGCTATATCGTCAATATAGGGAAAAAGTGGGTATCGCCGCCGTATAACGCGGACGGCTGGCGTTTGGACGTCGCCGCGGACTTAGGCGGCAGCGAGGCGTTTAACCACAAGTTTTGGAAGGATTTCCGCAAATCTGTGAAGGAAGCCAATCCCGACGCCATTATTCTGGCGGAGCATTACGGGGATCCCAAAAACTGGCTGCAGGGCGACGAGTGGGACACGGTCATGAATTATGACGCGTTTATGGAGCCGATAACCTGGTTTTTGACAGGCATGGAGAAGCACAGCGAATCCTTTGACAGCAGCAAACTGTGCAACGCCATGGCCTTTGAGGGCTCCATGCGCTATTATACGGCCCGGATGAACGTGCACGCGTTCCAGATGGCAATGAACGAACTGAGCAACCATGATCATTCGCGTTTTCTGACGCGCACTAACATGACGGTAGGCCGCCTGCACACTATGGGTTCGGAAGCCGCGGGCAGAAACGTAAATATCGGGGTAATGCTGGAAGCGGTTGTATTTCAGATGACATGGCCCGGCAACCCGACAATTTATTACGGGGACGAATCGGGCTTAGCAGGCTGGGCCGATCCCGACAACCGCCGCCCGTATCCCTGGGGCAGGGAGGACAGAACCATTCAGGAGTTCCACAAGGCGTGTATACGGGTGAGGAAGGCGCACCCGATGCTGCGGACCGGTTCTGTAATGTTTCTGTATAATGATTACGGGATTATTTCATATGGCCGATGGAATGATGACGATCATATAGCGGTTGTTTTAAACAACAACAATTCGGAGAAAACGCTGAGCATACCCGTATGGAAGATGCAATGCGCGCTGAATTCAAAGATGGAGACGCTTTTATCCGCGTCGGGCGATAAATGGGCCAATACGGGTGAGATAACGGACGTTGTAAACGGGGCTGTAACGGTTGTAGTCGGCGCTTACGGGAGTATGGTTTTGGCGGAAAGAAAAATATAATAATACGGGCGGTTTGCATTGTTCTTTATTATGAAATGAAAATATCGGTTGACAATCCGGAACGCCTTTTATATAATGTGTTTACCGCCCGGAACTTAAGTGTCC
>JGI20166J26741_11609029_pt1 | contig 11605 bp, 5 predicted proteins | sample TergutCu122P5_FD_26741 | JGI IMG/M metagenome (IMG submission 26741) | reverse complement strand
CCCACTTTGTTTATTTGTGTAAATGAATATGAATATTATTTAAGCAGTACAACAAAATAAATTAATGTGCCTGATACATGAATAAGCATTACACGTGATTGTACATATAAAAGAATCTGTAATTAACTAGTCCTATGCATGAGACTGATGTGATAATGAGTGGGAAGTACTGGAGAGAGTACCATCATAGAGGAGGTGAGGAAAGCATGAGGACTCATACCAGGTACATTCCAAAGATGTGGCAACCTGATTATCATGTAGGTTGCTTTGTTCAGTGCACTGTGTAGCTTAAGGAGAGTGTCATTGTAACTAAGTTATTAGTCAGCTATTTCATTATGGGCTTAAAATGCCAAACAGATTAATATTTATGTATATGTTAATACTGGGACCTGGGGTAGCATAGTGGTTAAGGCACTGCACTACTAGTTGGACAGTCCTGGGATCGATACTGGGTGGTGTCACTGGATCTTTCAGTGACATATTCTTTCTAACCTTTCCATGGCCCTGGGGTTGACTCAGCCTTTAGTGAAAATGAGTACCAGGAACATTTCCCGGGGGTAAAGGCGGCCGGTGCGTGAGGCTGACAACCTCACCACCTTCATGTGCTGAATGTCATGGAAATCTGGGAGCCTAAACCTCCTGGAACCCTCTGGACCATACTGGGCCTGTTACAGGACTCCTTTACCTTTTATATGTTAATACTGTAATGTTAGTATCAAATACATATTATTTTGCCAGTGTAAAAACATGATCGTATCATATCATATCAATTATTCTCATTCTGTTGATCCCTATGGGATTATAAAATCCAAATGGATATGGAAATATCAATTCTGTACACAAAAGTAACAAAAATATTTGCTTAAGAAGTCAAGAAATGAAGTCAGTATAAAAATGTACAACAATTTTAGTTACAAGGCCTAGTTTAATGTTAGAGGCTGTAACATAATATAAATTATTTTAATATAACAAATAATAACATAAAAACATCAATTAAAAGGATACAATACCTTCTGGACAAAAAAATAATTTACTACACCATGGCATAAGATATAACATTTGGTACATTCATGCAGTTACACTTTATTCAAAACAAGATCTAAAATACAGATACATAAAAAATAAATATGTAGTTAAAGAATCAAATAAACATAAATGTGTATCCGTTTTATGTGCCAAACTTTCAAATACTAATTTTAGATCATAGATAGATAAATTTAATTGTTTTGACGTTAAAAATATTGTCTAAAGAATAAAAGTAATTTTCATATAAAAATTTATGTAAAATCAATTTAAATTTCTTGGGATTATCAGAATCTATTTTAATATGATAAGGAAGCATATTAAACACCTAAACCATACACTCCCTCAGGAAGAACTGTCAGGGGCTTATTTGATGGTAACCTATGTGACTTGTGTAGTTGGAACAGTGTTATTAAATAATCTCCATAATAAACAGCAGGTGGTTCAAACAGTAGGAACAATAGAAAAACTTCAGTGGAGTTAAATTTTAAGTGGGGTAAATTTTGTTGTTAAAGTGGTCATTGAATTTGAACATGATGAGTTAACATGAATGTGACTGAACATACTGATTCTTTGGGACATGTAGTTGTGCAGTTGGTTGAGGCACTGTGCTACAAGCTGGTAGATCACTAGCTTGATCCCTGATGGTGTCATTGGAGCTTTTGATCGACATAATCGTTCTGTCTGCACTATGATGATCCTGGGGTCTACTTAGCTTCTAATAGAAATGAGTACCAGGAATATTTCCTTGGGCGTAAAGGTGTCCAGTGCCTAGGGCTGACAACCTTACCACCCTAATGTGCTGATTGTATTGATATCTGCAAGCTTCAACCTCCTGGAACTTGCAGGGCCTGTCAAGGCCTATACAAGGGTTGCTGTACATATTGATTCCGTAGTGTGTAGGAGAGAGAGAGAGAGAGTTAATGATTGAGTTCGCCAGTTGTTTTACCCTTTTTATTTTTGGTTGAAAATGTTACAGCTGTAAACTGTTGGTTGTGGGTGGTGGAGCAGGAGGGTGTAGTGTAGCTGCCAAGTATGCATCCAAACTTGGGAAGAACAGAGTCATCATCATTGATCCAACCGATGTAAGTTACTGTATAAATTACATTACTCAGGATCATACATCATAATACCATAGAAACAAAAACATAGGTTTTCATGGCGGTGTTGTTGAGGCCTCTGTTCTGCTAGAATATGATGCTTCATCACTCTGTAATCAGTTCCCAACATTTTGGAGGAACATAGTGCCTTCATTGTCAAGGGTCTAGGGTTCCAGTATGTCTCTCTGAGCTCTGGGTGTTTGAAGCAATTGGACATCATATCCCAGAGAAATAGTCTACATAAATATATGAACATTATAAGGATGGTGTTTGGCAGTGAACTGAGATATTATTGAATTCTGATTAAAAGCACAAGTTCCTGTATTATTTGGTGTCTTAGCTGTGCCGGCAAAGATTCTAACATGTTTGAACTATTACCAGCATGTATAAATATGATTTTATAAAAATAAGTGTTAACAACTCTGTGTGGTATTAAAGTTGAAGGTATTTGTAATAACCCACAGTTAGTGCTTCAGTTAAAAACTGTGCAGAGAGACATTTGAGTATAATAATTTACATTACCAAAAAAATTTATATTCATACATAATGGAAAGAAGCATAATAGTAGTTGACATACGTAAAAAGATTATGTGTGAAATAAAATGCTTATTCTCATAAATTAGTTAGGTTTTACTTCTAGACTGGGGCTATTAACAATGAAGTGCTGATGAGAATATTTGGACTGGGTCTGAATTCATCTCTAAATACCATTACTTGTGTCAGTATACAGTCTCAGTTACAAGTTTGTTGAAACCTGAAACAATAAACTACTTCATTAATTTGACTTGAGCTGTTTGCAGGGACTCCAGAAGTATTGCTATGTTAGTGACATTCTGGTATATAATGTTGTGTAGTTCAGTAGGTAGACCAAACTGCATTGTGCTACATCACAGAAGATGGGGATTTTCATTTTTGTACTTGTTTGTTGGCAATAGCATACATATGTTAACCTGGTTCCTAGGCAGCAGTGGCTCAGATATTTGGCAGAAAGGTTCTGCAGTTATGATCAGAATTAATATGGTGAACTGTAAATGCAAATCACAGACTGCAGAAATGAAACTGAAACTGCCATTGTACACTGTTACAGCGGCACTATTATCAGGCAATGTTCACTCTGATTGGTGGTGGAATGAAGAAACTGGATCAGTCTTACAAACCAATGAAAGAAGTTCTGCCTAAAGATGCTCTATGGCTGAAAGACGCAGTCACTGAAATAGACCCCAAGAAGAATGAAGTAATTACTGCAAAAGGAGATGCAGTGAAGTATGAATACATGGTTATTGCTACTGGTATAGAGCTGGATTTTGATAAGGTGAGAGGCCATGAACATCTGCATTTTATGAGGTAACACCCATCTCAGTATTTTGAGTCGATAACAGTTTTTTTTTTACTGTCCATGACACCCTTGTTTCTTTAATATTTTTAAAACATCCCTAACAATACCTGGTTACTAAATAAATTCTTGTAGATTAAACATGGTCAGAGAACAAAGTATCTTAACCTGGAGTTTTTTTATGGAATGGGCTAGAGAAAATATGCATTATTATTTTTTACCATATTTTGTCACTGTGGTAGGTTACAAGATTGGTTTCTTGTGAGTTTTAAAGGATTCTGCAATTTTAGCTTTTTAAAAGCAGGCTAGTAAAAACAAATGCTTATGCTGTCTTTCTCCAACCAACAGTACAGAGGAAGCAAAATTTTTCAGATATCCACATGTGGGGGGGGGTTTGCGGTGGCGGCAGCATTGATTCCTTGTCACTCTTTCAAACCTCGCCTACTTCTACTTCTGACCATTGTTGCATCACATTTTCTATGGTAAGGCTACCAGTTTGAAACCATACTTCCAATTAGAAGTGGCTTGAAAATTGTGACAGATTGACACTTGTGAATTTTTATGCATAGGTATTCAAACTGGAGGAGCCATTCTGTGAAGGATTTCACTTTTTAATGTCAATGTATGTAATTTAATTATGACAGACGAAGAAACATGTGGATAAAAGCAAAAATTAATCCATCAATGTTGGTTTTATTTGAATCTAAACAATTTGGGGACGAATAACCTTGAAGTCAGATATAACTCATTCACAGGGCTCTGCAGGAGGAGTTCGGTTTCTTTAGAACAGACATCTCAAAGTGCCACAATGTTAGATTACTTGGTGGTATCTTTCTGTTTCAGATACCTGGTCTAATAGAAGGGCTAAAGGATCAAAGGAGTGGTGTATGCTCTAACTACTCACCATTGTTTGTTACGAAAACATATAGCTGTATCCAGCGTCTGGATGGAGGCAGTGCAGTTTTCACATATCCTAACTCTCCAGTTAAGTGTGCTGGTGCTCCCCAGAAGATTGCTTACATCACTGCAGACTACATGGAACGGGTATAACTGTCAAAGTTATTTATTTTTTGGGCACATGTTATGATGTAGGTTTAAGGTGATGTTCATGTTATAATGGTACTTGTTTATGAATCCAAATTTTAGACTGTGCTGGTTGACACCTTGATCTACAAGTCGGGTATGTTAGCACCTAGAAGTCTGATTTGTGACTACATGCATTAAAATTCTGGAATTATAATGCTGTAACTGAAGTTTTAGCAATGTGTTTGAATCAGAAAACTTTTTGTTTCAGTATGGGAGGCGAAATGTACAAGTGGTGTATAATACTGCACTTCCAGTTATATTCAAAGCTCCGAAGTATGCAGATTCTCTGTGGAAAGTTGCTGAGAAGAAAAAAGTCAAAGTTAATCTGAATGCTGACTTAGTGGAAGTAAGACCTGACAAAAAGGAAGCCGTGTTTAAATCTTTGTCTAAACCAGATGAAACATTTGTCCAAGAGGTGAGTTTTTGTTACTGATCAAGTTATTGGTTTTAGAAACAATCGTTGTAAGTCAAGTCAACATTCTTCAATTACTTCACTATCACTAGTATGGCTGATTTTTTTTTTTTAAATTTGTTTTAATATCTGCTATAAAAATGTGTACTGGAGGAGGGGGTGATATCCATTGCTGTGTGAATCTGATACAAGAACCACAGATTATGATGACAAAATATTTTGTGTGTAACTACTGCAGATATGCAGATGATTCAAGAATCATTTGTAGTGTGAGTTTTCAAAACCAGTACATTATGATTTATGTATGAAACAGATTATTAGCAATTTTTATGAAATTCTTGAATTTCAGCAGTGTGTTTCAGGTCTGTACTGTGTAGTTTTTGAGAGAAGTTCCATTTTACTAGTTTGTCACTGTTCTTAGTATGTTAATAATGAAAACTATTTTTTATGGGTGGATGGCATTTTGCTGAGTAATGACTGATGATGCCATCTTCTCTGCAATACTCAGTCCATTGATAAAAAAGCTCTCTGTTTTTAGTTAGTTGCGCATGCATTTCACTTGTGATGTGTGCAGGAAAATGTGTAAATCTTATGTAAATTATTTATTGTTCCTGATTTGAAATAAAATTGGATTGAGTTGATGCATTTCACTTAAATCCTCCAGTATCAAATTTCTTAAACACTTTTTTGCTTCTGTAACTGTTTTATGCATACGGACAGTTGGAAATAGCGTGATTTTAGTAGGTGCTTTGTGGGTGTGCAGATGCACTTAACAAGGGGGATGAGTTCCAACTCGTATGCAGACATGATTGTCCTGAAGCCATTCCTCTCTCTAAGTTGTACACATTAAATTGTTTCTTTGTTATTTGACATACAGTACCAGATGCTGCACGTCTGTCCTCCACAGCGTCCAACGCCAGTAATAGCCAAAAATAAGGAACTGTCAGATGCAGCAGGCTTCCTTAATGTAGACAAAGGCACACTGCAGCATGTGAAGTACTCAAACATTTTTGGCATTGGAGATTGTACAAGCCTTCCTACCTCAAAGACTGCAGCAGCAGTTGGTATGGAAATTGGAAATTTCTTTCATTTATTAATGATTATTGAGTTAGAGGGGACTGAAGAAAACCACAAAAAACTTCTGTCAGGATAGTGGTCCCGGGGATAAGATTTGAGTCTGGGACCTCTGGAATAAAGAAAAAAGTGTGCTTCCAAATTTGAGTGCAGTGTTCAGTTTGAAAGTGCAGCATAGTAATAAAGTGTGAATTATTATTTAAAAGGTTATTACTTAATTCTTATTATATTTCCAGCACATGTCTGGCTATTGTAGTAATTGAGTTATTGCATTTCATTGCAACATCCACGTTTTCTTATTTATTATTATGATTACTCTTATTTATCATCACTATCATTATCACTGTTATTGTTTTTGTGCTCTAAATGACAGTATAAGACAGATGTTATGGATATTGTAGTAAGACAGTTTGTCTGATGGTAGTAGAATACAGCCTGCTGAAACATGTCATTATTTTCAGAATTGTAAAGTTGGTTTTGATGGAAGTTCTGAACATCAGTCTGTCAGAATGGTAATAAAAGTTCTCAAACTGTCAGAAATAATGGGAAGTAAAGAAATTTTCCCAAATCTTTTGGAATTACTGAACCTGGAGAAGAGCAGTGACAGCCACTGAAGCTGGAGTCATAACACCGATTCAGAAACAAAACAACACTGTCTGCAGTGTCCAAGTCCAGTCTCTGAGAAGAAATAAATTATGAATGTCAAAATCAAAGTTTAGGACTGTGCTGATTTGCTTTAGTCATAAGAAAGGAGAAGCCCGTTATGAATTTGTTACTCCAGATAAACGAACCAAGCATTCCATCATCAAGTATTAGAGTGTGAGGTTTCGAGTTTCCACCATGATGTAATTTAGGCCTTCACTCTTCTAGGATATTACATGGTGTAGGTTCGCAGGGGCCGCATAATGTCCCAGAAAAATGAAGGCTGAAAGTATTGGAGTATATACTGCAATTTACTTGTTCATAAAGATCAATTGTCATTCATACATGCATGTTGTGTGTCATGAAAATTTCCATTCTCACACAGCACTTTCAGTAAAGCAGTGATACTACAAGGTAAATGGCAGTGTTGCTTGGTTGGGCATCATTCTTTTTCACGTTCCCATATTCAAGAATCTCAAAAGGGACATATTTTGGACCACTGGCAATTCAGAGCAGCATTGAGACAAGCCCTGAAAGGCCTTCCTGCAAAAGATTAATAGCACTGATTCCAGGAATTGCAAAAATGTGGGACTGTATGTATAAAATCAGAAGTCTGGTACATTTGGTACCGTTATTTATTTGTAAGGTGCGTGAGAAGCACATGTTGGTGATGAGAGCCCCAAAACATTGTAGTTTTATTGTGTATTGACTTGGCTGACTGGTGGTCAGATATTTTTTTAATTATACAGGGGTACTGAGTATACTGCCTTATTTATCAATGCTCATAGAGGTTTTGCTACAATTTCAGCTGGCCAGTTGGGCGTGCTACGAAAAAATCTGTCAGCTGCAATGGAAGGGAAGACTTTGAAATCTACTTATGATGGATACACATCATGCCCTCTGGTAACAGGATATGGAAGCTGTATCATGGCAGAGTTTGACTATGATTCCAATCCCCTAGAGACATTCCCAGTTGATCAGGGTGTGGAGAGACGTACGATGTTCTACATGAAAAAGGATTTAATGCCTCTGCTGTACTTCAATCTGATGTTGCGGTAAGTGCTGTCATAAAAAACAAGTGTTCTAAGTATTTATAAATTTATTTAACTTATAATTTTTTACCTTATATTGACAGGCCCCACATTTATTTCCATGTGAAGAAAAGATATTTATTTAATGTGGATTGATGAGATTCTTGATTAACTGCTATGGAATACTTGAAAAACATTCACAACTTAGAAGCTGTGTTATGATGTAAAATTACATTATGGTTTAAGACTGTTAAATGCTACACCTGATATATCTCAGTTGGAAGGTCGTATCTTTGTGACCTGCATTTCTTCAGCATTTGAGTGTACTTACAACTAAGAGGGTTTAACAATCTACTGAAGATAATATTTGGACCTCAGAAAGAGAAATTAATGAGGCTACACAAAATTACAGAATGAGGAACTTAGTAACTTGTACTTTATACCTTTTATTATATATTATGTGTGTGTGTTTGCAGTTCCAGCACAGCTGGAAAGTGGTCCTATTTGCACATTTATCCCATTCATTCACAGAAGTTTGGGTGTCCCATTGTAAAGAACTGTGAATCTGTAGTTCTTGGCATATCCCACTGATTTGCTCTGTTCCTTAGAGTTAAAAATGAAGTGTGAGGTTGCAGTTTGAAGTCTGTGTTGGGTAAAAGCTATAAGAGGCCATCGTCCTGACTCCGCTTAGTCTGGCAGAATCATATTGATATCTCTGAGAATCTTCCAATCACCATTGTCAGGATGGATAAATATTTGTTGTTTGGAAGAAAAGTATAACACATCTTGTATGTTTTTGAAACCTCCAGCTTCCTAATTAACTGGTACTCTTCTTTTTGCAGAGGTCTCTGGGAGGGTCCTGGTATTTTCCGCAAAATAATGCACCTTGGACTGTCAAAATAGAACTGCCTGACTTGTGTAGTTTGCTGTACAAGAAAGAGCTTCTGTCTTCATCCAGTTAGTTTCCACACTCACTTCTGTGGCTACTGCACTGATCTTGATTGTTCAGAATTACCGTATTGAAATGTAACAGTTCTGTTGTTGACATGGTTCTGAGATTACAGCTTGTAATCAGATTGATAGTTTAGGTGACAAACTATGCCATATTCTGACAGCATTGTCTCTTTTCAGTATGAAATGACCCCTCACTTTAATTCTGTAATCTTTCTTCCTTTGCTTCTGACTTCTCAGCAAAACAGAAAACTACTGCAGTAGCTACATTTGAAAATAGTTGCAGTTGAGGTATGAGGTTTACACTATGCTGAATTCATATTAAAATTTTGGTCTTCTGGGATGTGATACTGTATAGCCTGGTAGATAGGTACCATTGTTTCAAAAGAATCTGCTGCCTCCATCATCAGGGAAGGAGAAGGTAGTAACTTTCTGCCAGACTACATGACAACGTGATATTAGTATTTAGAGGTAACAGTTGGTGCCATGACATGCTGTGTAACATACACCAACCTACATTGCAGACTGTGATTTTAGAATAAATGTGATGTGTTTAACAGCAATTAATGTAGGAAGATTTGTTATGCTGTTTGGAATATATACCAATTTGATCAGTCTGTATCAGTGTTTGTGATAAATCCTAAGCTATTCATGTGGTCACATTTTTTATATCATCTTTTTACACGGCGTGTTTTAGAGGTGAAAGAGGTACCATGTGAGATCAGTGTAATGTGTGAAGAATTGTATGTGTGGTTACAGTATCCAAAATCGTATTCTGTAAAATGTGCCTTATATCAGTAACACTGTTGAAAATTTTATAGGAATTTAATGGAATACATCACGTTGTGTACATTTCAGTCGAGGAAATTCTTCTGTGGTGAACCAAATACACTGATTGCATACAGTTGTGACGGATACAACAGCATATTATTGTTTTTGTACTACCATGTGTACCTGTCTTTGCCCAGCTCCTCCTCACAGGATACAGGTGATAAAGCCCCCATGAGAGCTTCCATGCTCAGAGACATGATTAATGGGATGCTCTGCATGAAGATTGTATGAGACAGCTCCACCATTGGTACTGTGGCTAGGCCGTGGGCTGGACAACTGAGAAAAATGGCTCAATTCCTGGCACAGGTAGGAGCTGTTTCTCTTTTCTACAGTGTCCAGACTGCACCCACCCTCTTATTCAGTGGGTACTAGGGTGAAGTGACAGATGTGAAGCTGACCACTCACCTCCCATTTAGGGCCAAGGTTGATGATGATGCATGCAGCTACACCTCCAGTGCCCCCTTTACCTTCTTGGTATGGTGATGAGTTAAGCATGAGGACAACTCAGTTTTAAAGGTGGTAAATATGTAATTAAATTTGTAAAATTTAAATATTTTGAATAAATCACTGAATTTGTTCAAGTTCAAGTGTATAAATCTTCATGTAAGAAACATTTTGTCATTGAACTTTCCTACTTGGGTACCCTTAACACTTACAAAAATTGAGCTTTTCTGCCTTACATTGATAAAATATCCTTTACGAAGTTATGAAATGTTACAACAGTGCTAATTTTTTAAAACTTTGTATGTTTATGAGGTTGTAACTGCCTCAATCCTGGCGCAAGTCTAGATATTTGATGGAAATGGTTTATGCATACCCACTTCTGCAATAAAGATGGAGTAATTAGGGTTTTAAATTCTGTTTTTCATGAATTAAAGTTGGGACTGAAAATGTCAGTAATTTACCTTTAAGAGATTAAATCTTTAAAAGCAATGGAAATTTATGTCACAGTATCTAGGAATTTTGTGAAGATGCAGGCAGTATATTCCTCCAAAACCAGTAGAAATCTGCACATGGTATAAACCAATAGTTGGTAATTATTTGTATTACTAACATACTACTGTCCACTGTGGTAGCAGTACTTATGAGATATGGTTTGCACAGCACAATGAATGCATTATTCTTTCTAACCCACAGCTATCTATCAATCAGTAATATGATTCAGGTGTCATCACATTTGTGAGGGCAGTAGGTTCCTCCATTATGCTACCACACACTTAGTAGGCTACATGGTGTCATAACACATCATATCTCTACATACAGCAATCGAAAATACATATATGTATCCTGACTTCGGGATTCTGAAATTTATTTTCACCGCCACAAAACTCCCCCTTCAAGCTATGTGCAAGATGAATAAATTACTGTAAATTACGGCAGAACTGAGTCATTTATTTACTTTGTATCACAAAGATGGCTCTGGGTATTCCATGAAGACATATGGAGAGTGGAGAGAGAGCTCCACTCATACGTAACCTCGGCTCAAGTTCGCGAGTGGGCATCTTCACGCTCGGTGAAACATACCCCGGACTCCACTCAATAAGGTGGGTGGCCCCCATAAACGGCCTGAACGCTTCAGCTCTTGCCCTCCGCTGCGAATTCAACCACGATCCCTCTGACTTGCAGCCCGTACCCGAATCACTGTACCGAAAACGCTATACGGCCTTCTCTACGTACAGTGCATACTACTACACATGCACGAACACCTTGAAAGACATGTCAACATGTGTGGCTGAACATGTATTCGTAACATACGGACATTACTTGAGGTACATCGTTGTGCATTCCTACTTACAAGCAAAGCAACATTGGCAATAGCGATAACGAATCTTGAGTTCACGATGCCTGCACACGACATTTTACACCTAACCAGGTGCTGCTGATGATGATTCACCTTCCAACACATTTCAGGTGGTGCTGGAAGATTCTAGTTTTTCTGGGATGTTATACCATGTGACTGGTAAAATGTAACCAACGTAAACGTCAGTAATTATTTACTATTCATTAATTCATTTATTTGCATTCTGTTAATCTATACAAGGTCAATTAACCTATAAGATATAGAACTTGTCACAATATAAATGTACCATAGACATTAAATAAAATCATATATACATTTTAT
>JGI20166J26741_11608918_pt1 | contig 11606 bp, 9 predicted proteins | sample TergutCu122P5_FD_26741 | JGI IMG/M metagenome (IMG submission 26741) | reverse complement strand
TTGTTTTCAGAGAATCACGTTCATTTTCAACAATTCGGTGAGGCTTCTCAGTCCCCCAGATACGAACATTTTGCTTGTTCACTTTTCCACTTACGTGGAACGTAGGCTCTCCATTGGCAGCCATTTTGCAACTAGTCAGCCTGCCACCTATCGGATGTATTATGAAGTAGTTTGGCGCGCTCCACATAAACTTGAGATGTGTTCAAATGTATTGTATGCCATATTTGATCAGTGGTAATGTGGTATTCCTCACGGGAATGTGTTTTTATCGTTCAAATCTTTTTGAAAGACCCTGTATACTTGTAATTATGGTGTATTGAATCAACCACAGATAAATGCTTATAGAATCAAAGCTGAGTTGCAGTGTGCATAGATAACTGGATAAATGAACGAAATATGGGTAATGAGTAGATTTTCTGCTCCATTTTACTTAGATGTTTTCACCTCATTATTCCAAATCCTTTTCAGAAATAATTTCCTTCTACTGGTCTTACCTTTATACCATTGTTATGTATGTAAAGAATTCTAAATCACATATTAAGATGTGGTGAAACATCAGTAGAATATCTACATACCAACTCAGGAACATGGAAGACTTACGGATGCCAAGTGATTCCATTCAGGGCTGAGCCTCCCTCATTAAAGTAATTCTTTAGAAAGTCAATATCCTCTTGTTTCTTGAATCGTGTAATATCGGGACCTATGATGAGGGAATGTTGGTACCGTGGGAAAGCATCCAAGATGTTTCTGAGTCTGGCCACATCTTGTCCATACTGAGCTGCTGATATATCTGTCCCTAGCTCCTGGATTTCTGCAGAAATAGCCAAGATTTAAGTGACATAACTGAATCTGTCTTATGATATGAATGTTGTTTCTCTGATTATTAATCCTTGTACTGCCATATTTATTTCTTGCTGAATGATCCTGATTTCTCCTTTACTTCACTAGCCATGTTCAGTCTGTCTTGTTGCCCAGTTATTTAATAAAACTGGCAGGCCAGTTTTAGTTAAGGGAACATATAGGAGGTCAGTTGTAAATACTTTCCAAACTTATGGTTATGGAATTCTGCCTGAAAAAGTGATGATTATTTAGCTGTTCGTGAAATTTTCTGTTGGTATAGATAAAAAGATTTATTTCCATAAACACTGAAATCTGTATTAGAATTTTATCTTAAGCTATCACTTTACAATGCTACAAATAGTTACAAAGTATAGTCTGCAGTAGCATAAATTTCAATGTGCTGTATCCCATACCATAACCAAGCTCCCAAGTGACATTGTAACCCATTTCATCAGAGAGAGCGATCAGATCCTGGCTGTTCCTGGAATCCCATACACCATTGACTCTGTTGAGGATGTTCAGACATGCTACCAGTTTGAGTCCAGCCTCTTGAGCAAAGTTGTTTATATCAACCCAGTGCACTTCTGCAATGTAAGGAAAATTATGTTATGGCATATTTTAATGATTAGAAACATACAGGATGATGGAATCCACTACTGAACAACTTTCATCACAGTTAAATACAAATTATTTATACACAGTGATGCTTATGTCAACATCAGTTAATTGTAATGCACGGAATACACTACATTATACAGAAGTTATATCAGATGGGTGTAAATTAGTTAACAACAATATGAGTTATTTGTGACAAAAAAATGTGTTCATTGTTGAATATTACTTGAATTAGTGATCTCACACACACTGCCAGGTTGCATGTAGACATATATTTCCAAATTCATACTATCCGGGAATGTCTTATGAGACTTGCCTTGATTCATAATGGTTAGTCAAGATTTAGTTTCTGCTAAAAAGTAAGAATAAATCCTTTTCATTCTTTTGTGAATGACTTATAACATTGTGGAAAATATAGGCAAAGTACAATAATTTAATAACCTCTACCATCCTAAGTTGTGAAACTTTCTAATTACCCCAAATGGTAACAACCCCTACAACTGCACAGAAAAGCTGGAAAACAGACGGTATATTAAATTTACATAGATGGAACCTGTCTTATGATACTGGTTTCCATATAGGATGACCAACTATGCTGCCTTCTACCCATGACTGATATTGATAGGTACGTTTAGGTTCATGAATAATTTTACAGAAAGTTATCATCAGCCTCCCAGTTTGGACTGTTGTGGTCCATTTGAGCTGCATCATACATGTTTCTTCTGATCAGTTTTGTACTTTTCTGCCCTGAAGACTGATGAGGTAGGTCTGTCTGAAATGTTGGTAATCACCTACAAGGCTACAGAATGTTATCATCCAGCATATCACAGTCTAACTTCAGTGTTTACTCCCTATACCCAATTTAATCAACTTCTTTTCCATAGTTTTGAAATTTAAATATGAACATCAAACAATCGTGACATCCCCATTATTTATTTGTGTCATGTACTTTGTATAAACACATCAGTTAAAGACAATCAGATATGCATTATTGACCTGTAATAGTGTAGTTCTCATGTTGAGCTCCATTCATGTGAGATCTCATGAAGTTATAGTGGTTACAGTCTGGTCCTCCGAGTCTCAGGTACGCAGGGGTGAGACCTCTTGCCATGTTTAGGATCCTCGTTCTTCCAGAACTAAGATTGAGCACTCATATCAGTACACAATATTCATATACAACTTAATAGATACAGTCCAGTGAAGCGGGGTTGTTTATACAAAATAGTTTGTGACTAAATACACTGTATTACTATTAATTTCTTGAATTATTTAGAGAGCCTGTGCCATGAGTAATGAGCTTGCTTATAAGAGATTACAGCAGGGGTGTGTGTACAGTAGTAGATGTCATCTTCAGTAACTGACAAAATTATTACTTTTTCATAAAATTCTCATTATGAGCCACACATTTATGCCAGTGTTGTATCAGCTTGAATATGCTGCCATGAAATCCGTTTTGTTTCTCTGTAACCATCTACATGTGGCTTTCAGGATTGCCACGTCATTCTCATAATACCAACGGCTCGTTTGATCTTTCAAGGTCCTCAACAACTGTTGGTTTGAGCGTGTTATGTCTATAAACTGTAGGAGTGTTGGGGTAGAACCTCCCAGCCTACTTCTCAGTTGCTTCCTGACATCCACTGTGCCTGTGAGGTCGTACACTGTTGTGTTGAAGGGTGAGCCCCTTCATCAAGCACTTTTGACAGAGTGCACGTCAGTTTCAGAAGCATCGGAATATATGTAAATAGTGGCATTCATGGTTTACCTCTGGGCAAAGAACCAGGCAGTATGTGGCCCTCAATAATCCAGGAGACATAACTTTACCAGCTGAGGGCACTTTTTCTGCTTTCTTATTTGAAGGTGTGCCTTGATGTCAGTTTGTGCTGTGTTGTTTTGTTTCAGGGTTAATATGGTGGAGCAGACTTACATCACCAGTAGAATACTGTCTTCCTCAGCAGGTTGCTTTTGAAGGTGTAAAGCCACTTTGACATAAGGTGTTATGTGGAACAGAATTTCCATTCCATTCTGCTGTTTTACATCCTGTCACCGAGCTTCATGTTGTTGCTAGCAAATTATACATGCCCTTTTGCTTTGTTTTTTAACAGACGGGGAGACCAATGGCAACAAACATCCTGGTTTCCCAGAGTTGATATGACGTCCTGCACACCATTTTGTCCAATTTTGAGCTGTGCTATAATATTGGTAACTTCCTGTGTTCGGTCATCATTGTTACATTCTATACTGGTAGTTCTGCTATGATTTCTGCGAGGCAAATTGGCAGCATCCTTGTGGCCATCTTTGACATGATTCAGTTAACAGTGTCTGTGGCCAAACTGTTCTCTTGTATGAGATATTCACTTGCAGCATACTGACAAAATGAAATATCATTGACAGCAATTTTGTTGCAGTAATTTGTAGACACATTTTGATGCACATGTGCTACACTTGTGTTTCAGGTTGCAGATAAGGGACGACACTGCCAGTCATATACTAGAGTCTGCAGTATGTCACTGTAATGCATGTAATGTGACACTGCCCACAGCTCATGGTAAGGCCCCATATAGAAGTTTAGAACAAAAAAAAATATCTCTGAGAGAATATAGATACATAATTGATTTGTTCAGAACTAACTTTATGTATTGTTTTATACAGGTGATAAACTGGGTCTCTCACTCTAAAGAAAGGACATGAATTCAGCAAGTCTGAGAAAAGTACCTAGGAGAATATTTGGGTATACCACAATAACAGTAGGATAAGGTAATTATACATTGTGCACTCATCACCTGTTACTGCTTCAGGGATTATAGCATGGAGGATTGGAGGGGTATGACATTTAGCATGCATGAAGGAGATGAGAAACACCAAATTTTGTTAAGAAACCCCTTAGAGAAGAGGCCTAGATGTAAACAGAGGGATGATATTCAAGTGGGTTGGAATGGGATGCAATAGATTCATCTGGCTTAGGTTACAGTGTAATCTTCTGAAACAGTACTACACAGAGTTGCATAATCATAAGGAATTAATTTTGAAGCTTTCCACACCATGCATTCTTGCAGTCAATCACTTCTTTTTATTCCAACCAAATAAAAAGAAGTGATTGATAGGGAATTAATGTCTTTACCTCTTGAGGAACTTCCAGCTTTTCAAGAAATATCCAATACTATGAAATGAATTAGTCAAATTTTGCATGTATTTTTCATTTCTGCCATGTCTAATGATACATGAGCTGCAGTTGTCATCCTTTGTTATCAAGAAAAGCTAGGAAATTAAATTAAAAATATAAATCGTGAAATTATATGCTGTGTCATTATAGCGTACTCCTACTGTCAGTCAAAACTGCAGTGTCTGTCAGTATGACAAAATGCCCACCTGAATTCCGTTCCAAACAGTAACATTGCAGGATCAATAGTCAGACTGAGGAATTGTTCATCAACGATATGAAATAACTTAGCAGTGTTAATCATCACATCATATTCCTCCACCGGCTGTGGTGCAGCCCCAACATTGGCCACCCCAATCATCATACACGCCACCACTACAGACCACCATACTTTCTCCTCTTGCATGCTGCAACCCTGCAATTAAGAAGGGTTTAATTTATCAGCCTTTTACAAAACAGTTACCACAGTCATACCCTGCACAGGACATTCTTTACAGTAGTCAATCAAATTTAGCCCTGTAAATCACAGCAATTATTGCATGCTCCGGCTGTCATAATACTAAATAATATCCACAATATTCCTAAAGAATGTATTTATGGCTTTCATGTGATTTTGAGAATAGGCATTAATTATTTTCCTAGGCACCATTAAGGAGTGTTGTCTTTGTGATGGAGACACAGTGTGTACTCTGTGAGGTAGGGATTGAATTTGTAAATTATTATACAAATTTAAGGCTTCATTGTGTTAAGTGGACTATTTTTAAATGAATTAACCTTTAGGCTACCTAATTAAATCCCATTTGCCATTTGCTAGCATTTTTAGGAGCTCACCCAAAAGTCCACATTAGCAGGATAAAGGTTGATGTTGCTGATTGTATCTGTTCGTGTTAACCTGAATAACATGAGTGATTTGGTCAGATGTGTTGAGTTCCAGCAAACGTCATTCCTGTAGAGGTTGTCATATTCTCACACTTTTTAAAATTCACTAGTCATTAATTTCAGTCTGGTGTTTGTCTTAATATGTAGAGAAGGATATACGGGGGTTGAAGGTTAAGAGATGGTGACAGATGGCAATTGATAGGGAAGAATGGGCATCTGTAATTAAGGGGGCCAAGGATGTCAGCTGGCTGTAGAGCCACGGAGTAAGTAATTAAGTAAGGTTGTCTTAATATGTGAGGTGGGAGGAAGTTCAACACTATGCATTGTACAGTTCTGCAGGTATTTATGATTGTGGATCTTGAAGCAGGGTGTGATTTTAGGTATCTAGCTGCTAAATATCCCCTGATGCTGGATTCCAGCACCAGACATACATCATATAATATACTCATACATTTATGAATACCTTTCAATCTCATATTGAAAACTAATTAACTGTTTAAGTAGTTATATGAAATTTGGTGTGGTGAAGGATTATCAATGTGTACAATTTTTTTGCAAACTGTTTTATGTGTCTTATGTGCACAGAATATAAATATTACTGTATCCTTTGGTGCAGTGCAGTGTATCAAAATATCAAGTAGAAAACTAAACAATTTGGCAGTACTCATTTCCTTCATTTTCAAGGTAGCTTCTGAAGACAGAGGCGGCAGGTTCCTTCCAGAATATAGCAAGCTGCCTACATAGTCACTAATGTATGAATATGAGAAATTAAAATCATGCATAACAAAAATATAACTGACAGTTACAAAAGACTATGGTCATGAATATTCTTATAACAGGCGTTTTTTTTTGTGAATAATATAGAACATCATTTTAATCGTCCTTAAATACTGATATTCTTAGTTTTTCACTTATTCAGGCCATATTGTGAAGTGTGACAGGCTTGCAGTGCTGTGAATTCAAAAGAAAATAATTGACTGATTCATATTTCACACTTCTAGTCTCTCAAAGATAATTCTCACACTAAAGCTTTAAAAGAGCTATAAAATGTAGTGGAAATGCTTAATATTTAATATTGATATTGAATATTTCTTAAAACCAGTTAGTTGCTGCATAAATTGGCATCTTGTGTAACATTTTAAATTCCAGTAGTAGCCATATGTTTTTTATTACTCTGGTAATTAACACTAAGTATTTCTCTATATAGGATTGGATGATTGGTCTTTATAAGGGAGATGGACCGTGTTCTCTGAGGTATGAACTGAAGTTTTATGTTTAATTTTGACATATGTAATTTATTTAAAAGGTGTATTCATCTTCATGTGCTTTACCCTAATAAGAATGTACTGTACAGGCAGGGTAACTCCCCCCTCCCCACTTCAAATAAAAACAAGAAAGATAATGTACGTTTAATGTAACATTGAGTCGCGTTCGTGTAACCATTGTTGCCGTCGAAAAACAATGAGTAGTACATATTCTGAGCCTGTGTTTTTAGCCTTTGGTATGTAGCTAGCAAAGCATATTGCCATATTGTCATCTGTGGCCTGTCTGATTCTGCTATATTTTTCCACGTTATCTCATAAACTGCACGATTTTGGAAAAAGGTTATTGTATATACATGTATGTTTTGATTTTCTCTGCAACTTTTATCTGAAACATTTCTCATTCTAAAAATAACTGAGCGAGATATTACCATAATTTACATCTTCGTGTAAAGTACCCGTTATTATTGTTAGATTTTGTTGAAAGATGAATATTCCCCACAGATTTTCGTAAAATAATCAAATACCAAATTTCATGAAAGTCCGTACAGTGGGAGCCGAGTGTCATGTTACGTAAAATATAACGTCACTGTGCACTCCATGAAGGTATATGGGGGAGTAGATGTGTAGCTCCACTAGTTCTTAACTTCGGAACTTGATGGAGGCGAGTTTTCAGCTTCACCCACTTTACCCCCAGGAAAAGAGTAGTCGGCTGGGTGGGCCCCAGAACCTGTATGGGCGTTTTTGGAGAAGACGCTAATTTATTGACCCTGCCGATAATCATACCACTTCTCCTCGGTCGTCCAGCCCATTGCCTAGTCACTATACCGATTACATTATCTTGCCTCCTTGTACATATTTTACATATTCGAACCAGAATTAAATTTATGAAATTACCTCTTGTGTAGATCATTAATACCAGATTTATTCGAAATCTGATCGGTAGTTTCGGAGGTAAAACGTAGGGCGAGATACAGACGGACAGCCACAACCTTGCCTTTTGGCTCATATTGTGCAACGCTTTCGCCGCAAGGGTATACAGTAATCGAAAACAAGTCTCCTAAGAAAAAACTGCTAATGGCAGTTTTTGACATCGTGAGCCATAAGAACGTTGTGAATGTTTCGCATAACTTTATTTCTTACAATATACCACCGCTGCGCGTTGTGTCAACCGCTATGAATATGCTGATGCGCACTGTATATACAGCCGCCAAGACAGAGTCGATCGTATAATCGATTAGTCCTTGATGAAGTTAAGGGTTACATTGAATCGATACGAACCCAGTTACAATCTTCTTGTAACTTTATTGTGAATTTCCGGTGTCATCTTAAGTGGAATTTTATTCAGCATTTTCGAAGACAAAATGCGTCGCGCGGGCGGAGAAGACTTCCGTTGTACATTTATTGTACGCACTTTTGGATACAAAGTGTAACACTTAATCTCAGTATAGTCATGCCACTTTTAACACTGTGGTTACATTCGTGAAAATCGCATCGCGAAACGGAACAAGAGCGACCAATTTAGCCGGTAAATCTTGCTGTTGAAGAGATCCCTCCAGATGCCAGCGGGAGGAGGGTAAAACACGTAAATCTAGAGTCCGGGTAATGTTTATCGAATCTTTGACTACTAAAATTTGTCAGCGTTAGAGCGAAACATCAGTGTTCAGTGCAACCTTACACGAGAGCCGCCATATATAATACCGCACTGTCTTGGCCATCACAGTTGTTCACATTAGCTATATTATCCTGACGTATTTGAACTATTAAAATTTGCCTTGCGTCTTCTGATTTTCCAAGTCACCAAAGCTACTGGTGTCATTATACGGTGATTCAGCTGCGTTGTTACCAAGGGAAATTAAAATAAATCGTTATTTAATAAAATGACATTTACTCACCTGTAGAGGTGCGAACATGAAACAGCTTTGTCCTTCCTCTGCTCGAAACTGAAAGACGTCTTGTCGGTGCAGGAATAGAAATGCTTCTAAATTGGTTTCTGTTGCTGTGTTACCACATCATGTTGAAAAAAACATTCCACCTGACTTCCCCATCTGCAACAGTTTGATTTTTCGCTGACATATGCGAAACATGTTTTAAAGGAATCTTTTGATATTACGTATTCCATGGAACTTGAAGTGAATGTTGTATCGATGTGGTCACAGAGTTTGTACCCTTCTCAAGACTTTCGTAAGTGAAGCTCCGTTAAAAATTCTGCAATCTATTTGGGGATCAAGGATCACGATCTGCTAATCGCCACAGGCAACTTAAGGGATACATAAAATGTATTAAAGACTAACATGTGCACTTTTTGTTTTATTGATGTAATTTTGTTGTATTGTCACCTACGTGTTTCGGCCACAAATGTGGCCATCTTCAGGGCGATATCTTTGAGAACAAGAATACAGTTTTAGTTAAAATGTGTCTATATCACTCCACACTATTAAAAAAGCATATTTCTGATTAAAATTTACAGTTGAATAAAAAAAATGAAATATGGGTTACTATAAAATTGTCGGAAGTTACAATTATTTGGGGTGTGTGGAGTGATGTATATAGTAGATAATGTGGTGAATTATAATCCAGATTGCTGAGCGATGTTGTAGTCTGCAGTGTGTTCTTTTATAGATTTTGAATGAGAGGCGGGAGAAACTTAAGCTTAACGAGGAGCTACTTAGCTACATTCTTAATCACATAGAGTTAGGATTCTGAAGTAAAGGAGGATAAGATGGGTGAAGCATGTAACACGAATGGGAGAGATGAGAATTGGATACAGGAACTTAGTCAGAAAATCTGAAGGGAATAGATCGTTTGGAAGACCTACGCATACATGGGAGGTAATACTAAACTGGACCATACGAAAGTGTCTTGCAGAAATGTGGGTCTGCATTCAACTGGCTGACGACAAGGGCCAGTAGCGGGCTATTGTGAGCGTGGCAATGTATTGCCGAGTTGAATAAAAGACTGAAAATATCTTGGCCTCCTAAACAACTACTAGATTTTCAAAAAAAGTTCTCTTACATGGTTTTAGTTCTTTGACTTGTTGCCAGTGCTGTTGAATTGATCATGTGTGTGTTAACATCAAAGTCCTCAGTTCCTCCAGGAATGGAATTAGTACCTTGAAACACGGTTGTGGAGCTAACATTCCTGCTCGTATATCGAATGTCCAGATTTCGAATATCAGCACGCAGAACGGTTGTTCTGATACATGGTGTTCCGTAGTTTTTGTTGCCCCTTCAAAACAAAGGGGAGGATTTCATATTACCCATGTTCCGTGCTGTCTACTGTTGTACAATATTTATTCCATCGTCTTCATAATAAAAAATGTCAAACTATTGCCTTGTTGTAAATTATGTATTCTTTCTTTTGGGTGATTCCCGGCGTCTGAATTTTATGTGCCGACGTTTCGGAACACACTGTTCCATCTTCATAGGTTGTGTGGGCGATTCTTCTTATCCACACTACCTATGAAGGTGCAACAGACAGTGTTCCGAAACGTCGGCACATAAAATTCAGAGGCCGGGGAATCACCCAAAGGAAAGAATAGAATAAAATAATACAATAGTCTATTAATATATGACACTCCTACACGTTTCGGTCTGTAGTGGTCATCTTCAGGGAGGTGGTTAACTAAAAAGAGTAGTTGCGGCGAATTGTATTAGAGATGTGCAAACTACTGACTACTGAGAGGATTCTGATTAAAGTTTACTTTGCATGGTCCGCACCAAAAGCTGCCGGACAGATCTGCTATGAACTTGACGGTCAAATCTTAATTCGCCAGTTTTATGAGAAAAACGGCTCCATAGTTCGTAAGACGCCCATCGTCGCTCAGTTAGCCAAGCAATTTAGCGCAGTCATAAACTGATTCATTATACAGCCTTTCACCTTAATCAATACCCATAAAATAATATATGAGTAAGTTGTCCGCAGTTTTGTTTAAACCGGCGATTCACAAGAGCCCGCGATTGGAATATGCCCTGAAGCAAATGAGAACATTTTACATTTATATCCTTATATTCTGTTCCTTAAGGATCATTTTAATAAATGCGTAATACTTGTGTCCCTAGAATAACCTCTTCGCTGTAGATTGTGGACTAACATGTTGTGTAACTTAATGTTTTCCTGACCGTTCATCATGATTTAAGCCATATATTAATTACCAAATTGATGCACAAATTTTCTTTATTTATATAATATCCCTCTACATGTTTCGAGCAATAACGCTCATCTTCAGGAGGTCACATTATTGTATACATGCAGCATATGGTATCATCACTCTGAAAACAAGTGAGTGTCAATTATTACTAAAATATAATTTTACTTCGTTATTACAATCTGTAATTATTAGATCAGACCACTCACTTGTTTTCAGAGTGATGATACCATATGCTGCATGTATACAATAATGTGACCTCCTGAAGCTGAGCATTATTGCTCGAAACATGTAGAGGGATATTATAAAAATAAAGAAAATTTATACATAAAGTTAGTAATTAATACATAGCTTTTGCTCTGTGTATTTCTCATTATTTTCAAGGTGTACTACGTATTTTGCCCATCTCATCCTTCTGGACTTGTTGATCCTAATAACATCTGGAAGAGTAAAAGTATTATTCACCTGCCATGTTATTTCATCCCCAATAGGTGCAGATGTGTCGAACAATTTTTCGAACTCCTTAAGTCTGCGTTCTTCGCATTACTCTTAGAGCAGGGGCGAATTAAGTTATTTGGCGCCCCTAGGCAGTGAAAAAATTTTCGTCCCTTATTTCAAGCAGTGTTTCTTTCGGGGGGGGGAGGTATTACCCCCCAGACTGAGTCAAACACCACGCCTCCCAGTCCCAAGACAGAAATAACAAATA
>JGI20166J26741_11608806_pt1 | contig 11607 bp, 5 predicted proteins | sample TergutCu122P5_FD_26741 | JGI IMG/M metagenome (IMG submission 26741) | reverse complement strand
GAGGTTGTGGCTTCACTCTCTCAAGGTTGCACAGCTGCTGCGCAGTGCGGCTTGTTTACACACAAATCAGTCCCGGTCATATTTGAACCACCTTGTAAATAAACCTACATAGCAATTTATTTTTAACTTTAAAGGTCTGGTGACACCTAAGATAAACTTAATGCCGAGTTACAGCCACAAATATCTGTAAAGTGAAAGTCATCATGAAACAGACTAGAATTTTCAATGTTTCACAAACTGCCATACATTTATTAGTGCTAATCACAGTAACAGCACAATTTTTAGATATCATTTTTTGAAGTTCAAGACTCGCAAGAATTTTATAATATTCTTCAGTGAACCACTTACTGACCTAACAAAATCTGAATTTGCTCCTGCAATGAACAATGTAGGTACTGGACAAGCGGTGCCTGCAGGTGGGAAGGTTGCAAGATTATTGAAGTTACGAGTGATAGAATCCAGATTTACCCTCCACTTGTAATAACCTCCTTCAGCTTCCACCAGGTTTGTCAAAATAAACTGGCGTGTCCCTGAATCCTAATTTAAAAAAAAAACATACCATTAGCATATGCCTTCCCTTTTGAACTGTACATATCACACCTGTTCTCAGTACAGCAAGTATGTTTCCACTGTTCACATAAATAGACACAGTTTTCTCTCTCTGGTTGTAATAATGCCTATATGATAGATGTTTGAGATTCTCATGGAAGTGACTAAGTAGCATATTTGTCACTGTTTGGTCTCACACAAATTCACCAACATAGCAGAGCAACATGTTGCCATCATATTGCCCATTTGCGACAAGAGTGTCACAACTCAAAATATGTGATTTTTCAGGAGAAACCTTTAAAGGTTTTGAAGTGCTATAATTTTTTCTGAGTGCAATGATGACACAATTGCTCTCCAGCGGCAAGTTTTGCAAACTGCGTTATGACACTATACCTGTTAAAAGTGCATCTGCAAACATTTATTTCTATTCCAGTAACTCAAAAATGTCAAATTTTGAGTTGTGACACTCTTGTTGCAAATGAGCGATGTGATGGAGGTGGAAACAGCAGGTTTCTCCGAAACTTTGACAAATTTATACCAGACTACAGAGTGTCACACTTCACAGAAGACAAAAAACATAATACAGTTTTTAACACATACCAACACATATTTAGCCAACTGTTCATCAGCCATTCTGCGAGCTTTTGACAATGGAATATTTCTATCAAGCTTCACTGACATCATTCCTTCAAAATACTTGGGCATGATGAAGAGGGTGGAATTAACAGTAATTGGAGAGATGTCAACAATAACCAACTTTTCCACCAGTTCTGGCTGAAACAACCATTATTTACAATTTACCAATTGAACACACACAGTTTCTTACCATTACATTTCATCATAAACTGTAAATAGTCGAATTACCGAACACTTGGATCCACTGGGTAGCACTTTTATGTCAAATTGGCAGCACGACAGGGCTTCACTCAGAATGGCATCAAATAACATTCTGTATAATATATCTAACACATCCAGCACTGTTTAAACAAATCAACTGGCCACTGTTACTTTATGACCAAAAACAAGATTGTTACAATTACAAAATAGGACTAAACTACATGCCTTTACTTTCTTGTTTTCATTCTGGGGATACAAGTACAGCAAGAATTATCACTCATTTAGCACCAACCTAGAGGAGCTTTAGGAATGCTGTGGACGTGACATAGACACAAGACAGGCATGAATGCCTAGCAGCTCATTTAAGAAAAACTGGCATATATGAATCTAGTGAGTGCATAATTTGCCAAATGCTAAACTCCACCATGGACAAAGAACATCTGCTATATTGTCCTAAACTCGATACCGACTGACAAGTGCTCCATAATGCCATCAAACTCTACAGGGATGCCAGAGCAATGATGAGATAACTTCTCCACCATCTGCCATACGAACAACAACAACTATATGCCTTTACTGCACTAAGCCTATCAGAGGTAAAAAACAATCCCATGACCTTTAAAATGTTTACATATGTGGATATGTATGCACCTGTGTTCTGTACATAGTTTTCCCATGGATATATTTCTCACACATTAAAATATTTCTCTGTATCATGGCAACAGCATTACCGTCAACGACTTTTTTCATATCTCAGCAAAGCAAGTCACATCCAGCAACCACAGGTACCATGCCCAACTGCCTCAGTACACACCACACAGAAACACAGTCATAATGACTACCACGGATACCTACTGACCAAGGAATGAGAAACAAAACTCATTTTACATACACTGGATCTACCGGAATAATTTCTACACGACTTTCATGGGTTGTAGAGAGGTCAAGAGGAAGCAATGTGAAATAGTGAACATGTGGTCTAAAATGTCTCCTTCGTACCAAAATCAGCATCAGTATTATTATTATTATTATTATTATTATTATTATTATTATTATTATTATTATTACTACTACTACTACTACTACTACTACTACTTAGTGTAATTGAGTTTTCATTCAGTGGCAGTAGTCCTTACACTAGTAACAAATAAGAATAAATATACATAAATAAAACAATACAAAAACACAGTAAATACAAGTACACATATTACAAAAACACCCACACAATTGCCAAAACACCCACATATTACAAAACCCACACATACACACACTCACATATTACAAAACAAGTTAAAACAACCACAGTACAAGATACACACCAAATAAAAAAGTCTCAATACAAGCAAGTATCCTCAATATAAGGTCACCCTAATGTGCATGTTACTGTACTGCAGCTAGGACAGTAGGAAACCCGCACAACTGGTTACAGCACTATGAGGTCCCACCCATTTTATGCATCCTATCACTGCACTGGAAGCAGAGGGGAAAGGAACATCATCTCATCACCTGACTTGGCCACAATTGTCTTCTTCCTCTGGGACAACCTCAGGGGTCTCATTTATGAGACAGCTATACAAATAGAATGGTATCTGGTACCTGAGTTCCAGCAGCATGTGCATCTATTCAGAACACACCAGGATCTTTGACAGGATGCGCCAGACCGTGACGCATCGCTGCAGTGCCTGCAATGAACTCAGTGGCTACCACTTTAAACAGCTACTGTAAATCAACTGAAAATAATACCATTAAAAATTCTACACACAGTAAAACCAATAAACATTTAATAAAGTGAAATTAACAATCTAGAAAAATTTGCTAATCTCTGAAGTCAGTGCTTGCAGGATGCCTTATTTCCCAGCCGCAGTACCCACGCTGATTGCAGTATGGAGGAGATGTTTCTGAACACATATTCCCTAGCCCAAATTACTCCCCTTTGACCCCCTAAAACTACTGAAAGCTTGTAAAAACTGTCTTTTCCACCTTGTATATAAATATAAATATATATACATATATATATATATATAAATGATTAATAATTCAATAATAATTTAATTGCATTCATTTGCTGAATCAGCCAAGTTATGACATGTCATACAACTTCATCTTATGATGACCAGTTGCACAGTGTACAGTCACGTAGTCTGGCAAAACCAGTAATCTTATAAATGACATAAAATCAACAACACATTTGGAGGGTTGAGTAGAGTAGAATGGTTTACATTTTTCTGGTAACTAAAGACACCCCAGTTTCAACACCAAGTACAAGTAACTATCATACTTAAAATTAATGCATAATTTGTAAATAATCCTACCACATAAATGATATTCAAAGCTAGAAACACAAAAGTGTATAGACACATTATTTTACAATTAATGTACTGCTTGCACATCCATCTGTGAAATGTGTAGACTATAGCAGTATAAAATGCTGATGGTGTAATTTTATATGTTCATCATTTCTTAAACCTAGGATATAGGGGCATATTGGCTTATGAAATTACTGACTGGAAACAGCATAAATACAGGAATGAATTAACCTTGTCTCACACATTAATTTCAAAATATAACTTAATTTCAACAGTAATATGTGAAATCTATATCTAACTTACATATCTGAGGGCCATAAGCATTGCAGCCCGCCCACCCATGCTGTGGCCAATAAAAGTCGCTTGTTTGATATTGAGATCACTCATCAAAGCCCTTAAATCTTCTACTAGATGGGTGTAAGTCATCTCATTAGTATGTGGACTGTCGCCATGGTTACGTGCATCCACTGCAAATATCTAAAACATTCACAGTTTTAAGCAATTACATCTCACACAAAAACAAACATGTCACAACTCATCAGACAGTGAAGAGTGATAGCTCACCTTTCTATTGGTTTTATTGTGCAACATCTTTGACATGGCATTCCAATTTGCCTTTGAGCCGAGCAAACCATGCATTATGATAACAGGCCAATCTGTTGACATAAATGATGCCTTTGTTGATTCATATGATGTATATGCCATTTTTACAGGTTCGATGCTGTGATTAAAACGATTTCCGTAAGTTCATGAATCTGTGCTCCTAAGACTGACAACACCAAAGGGGGTTCGTGTAATGACAACCAACCTGATGCACTATTTATCATCAGTTTATTTCGTCAGTCAACCTCCACGTGTTTCAGGCATATTTGTAGCTCATCATCAGGAGTTATACTGTATATATACAATTGGATGTTGCGCTTTTTAGTTGACTGTCTGTTGGCCCGGCCAACAGACAGTCAACTGAAAAGCAGTATACCTCCTGATGATGGGCTACAAATATGCCCGAAACATGTAGAGGTTGACTGACGAAATAAACTGGGGATAAATAGTGCATCAAATTGGTTTTCATTACACGGATCTATCGAGATGCACGGTCAACAAAACATTCAAAAAAACGAGGAGGGTTATAAGCATAACATTCACAGATCTTACAAAATTATGCATTAATACTCACTAACGATACCTGTTTCCCATTTTTACTGAATCACCCGATCCTGGACCTTGTGCCGATAAAATTTGATCTCTAGAACCTATTAAACGAGTCACGTTGGGACTCGTTTTTATATTAACAAATTTTATAGCCATATTTGAAAAACCAAATTTGTTTATCATCCTTGAATATCTTACTTCGTAATTTAAAAATATGTACATAAATTCAGGCAAAAGAAACTAAAACAATGGAATGAACATCTTCATTACTATCTGCTGATTGCTATCGTCTGCCAGAACTTGCAGTGGAAATGACAATCTACATTCTGCCAACATTACAGTATTTGAACCAGTAATTCACCAGTTCACTATCGCATAGCGCGTAATTTCGGTAAGTTGGGTAACATGGGATAAAGTTTCGTTCGCACAAAACCAAAGAGCAACATCCGTGTGAAAGCTTCTCGTGTTTAGACCATAGGCTTTGTAATTTGGATGAATCATTTGCAAAATCGTATAGATTGTTGCTTTAAACTGCATACCAGGAGTGTGGAAGGAAATTATTAATTATATCTTCACAGTGAAACGGGTAACAGACATGGCTAGAGAATATGACCATCTCTTCAAATTACTTATAATAGGTGACAGTGGTAAGTACTGACGAAATAGTTCATGGCTGTTCGTGGTTTATAACCTATAAAGTGAGCATAGTGTTTGTAACCACAGCATTTTAAATTCTGTTCATTGATTTTGCGACACGTGGTTAATTTAAAACCAGGTGTTGGGAAGAGTTCGTTGTTACTACGGTTTGCAGACAACACATTTTCTGGAAGCTACATAACAACTATTGGTGTTGACTTCAAAATACGAACTGTTGAAATAGAAGGAGAAAGGGTGAAGCTTCAAATTTGGGATACTGCAGGACAGGAGAGGTTCCGCACCATAACCTCAACGTAAGTTTCTCCATTTCATTGTTCGAATTTTCATTCTTGATACTTAAACTTTGATCTAAAGCTCTTCTCTTACAGTTATTACAGAGGGACTCACGGAGTTATCGTTGTTTACGATGTAACAAGTGGCGATTCGTTTGCAAATGTTAAAAGGTGGTTGCATGAGATTGAACAAAACTGTGATGTTGTCAACAGGATATTGGGTATGTATTACATGTATGTATTACCATGGCATTATACCGCTAAGAAACTGACACACATAAAAAATAAATTATTGACTTTTTACAGTTGGGAACAAAAATGATGCACCTGACAGGAAAGTAGTATTGACAGAGGATGCCCAGCGATTTGCAGACCAGATGGGAATCAAGTTGTTCGAAACCAGTGCGAAGGATAACATAAATGTTGAAGAGGTATGTCTTATAAACGTATTTTGGCTCCATTGTAGTTTAGTGCAACCAGAGTGGGAAAATTTTCTGTAGAGATGAAGCGATATTCTTAAACAAAGCAGTATATTTTTTTTTAAATTTTCAGATGTTTATGGCAATAACAAAACTAGTCTTGAAAACAAAAAAGGAGCGGAAAGAAAGACAAGCTATTCAGAATAACGACACAGTAAATCTTCGAAAAGGACCTAAACAGAACAAGAGGAAATGCTGTTAACATTTACAGGTATCTACTTCAAGGTATGTAGCATTCTTAATCTTTGAACATGAAAAGGTTTATTCATGTAGGGGCAAGTGGAATTTTAAATGTGAGTTCCAAATTTTTAGATGATCAGGGAGCTTTAACGTGAAGGTGTACATTATGCCTGCTACCAATATGATGTTTCTGCATAAAAAAGGAGTCAGGACCTAGGCATTATTGGAAAACAGTTTACTTTAAATTTAGAGAAACTTGTCATCATTTACATTTAATATAATTTGTGACAAATTATTTTCTAAAATTGAATGTTAAGTTATATTTTTTAGCACCTTCAAACCCCATTAATTTCTGTTTTTTGTCTGATGTCGAATATTTTAAAGGTAAGTAACACCTTGAACAAAAAAAGTGTATGAGATGCGCTAGTTCTGCCTTTTGTTCTCACCTCTCTCCAACAAATTTATTATTATAAGACCATATTCCAGTTAGATGTTGGCATAAACGGAAATAGCCACAAACATTCACATGCTTTTCTGTGTTACTGATGTAGTTTACTGTTTCACGCTAGAGTGGATTCATAGTTAAATTAGTGTAGTTACATTTCTTTTTTGATAGTGCATGTAATGAAGAGATTATTGTCAGCACAAAGTGCATTTGATTTTGGATTTTTCTTACCTTGTCCTTTAATTTGCATTGATACCAAGAACAGTTTGGTAAATGTATGTACAGTGAAACCCGTGTTTAAGCTTTCTGTTCAGTTGAAAATCTCAACGAGGAGAAATCAACCCTTAGATGTTTAAACATAACGGTATCCATCCCAATGTATTTAAAGGTAAGATACAAGGATTACATCAGTCAAACACATTCTATTTATTTTAGCTGTTAAGTTTACGTTGGCGACATGTTTCGACCTCGTCTAGGTCATCATCAGGCTCTAATTTAAGAATACAGGTCTTACATAAATTAACTCATAAAATGCAAGTTGGGATCACAGTTGCTTACAATGTATGTGAAGTAAAACTTGATAAAATAAACCATTGGATATGTGTACACAGAGAGGATTTTCCGGTTGTGATGGTATATTAAAACACAAGCCAAAAGTCGGATTAGTTATCGGGTGTGCAAAACCATTGAACCAAGCGACTGTATATAGCATGTCGCCCATGTAAACTTAACAGCTAAAATAAATAGGATGTGTTTGACTGATGTAATCCTTGTATCTAACCTTGAGATGGTTGATTTGGGATCACTGAAGCTGAATGTCACATCATTATGGTTTCATTGATGCATATTACTAGGCAGTTACACTGCAAGTTATCAGGATATCCGAGAGGGAGAGATCTGTTTGAATACCAAGTCATACATGGAAGAATAATATTAAAATATTTCTTAATCTTTAAACGACCTGTGTTCACATACATGAATACACAAGAAATTAATTTTGTGTATTTAGGCAGCAAGGAAATTTACTGCATTTTAAGACATCCTGCATAGTCTCTGTTTTAATCTCCTCAAAATGTCACTTATGTCATAGTTTTGTGTTTTTCTGTTCAAATAATAAATTTTTCTTAAACCATGCATTACAATTTAAATACCAGCTTGGTTGTTGAAAGGTTAAAGAAGCATAATGTTGACTGTTTAACTGGCTCACAATAGATCCAGTGGTGTGGCTGTTGTGAACACAGTTATCAACTGTCATAAATGGCTGGGAATTAAGTTGGGATTTTCTTTATCAGTTCTCATCTAATAATGACAACTTTATATATAACCATAAAGATTTAAGAATACCATGGCATTGGAGTAATACGATAGCTCATTCAGGCTCCTTCTCTCAGCATGGAGGCCCATGTCAGATTTGTGGTGGACAACAGGTTATTTTCTCATTACTTCAGTGTCCCCATCTAAATGCCAGTGCTCCATATCCATTCATTCCTTCAGTCATCCTGTGAGACACCATAACAGCTGCAATTCAAAGGGATTGAGTCTCATCCCACCCCATGACTTCAGAAAAAAATTCAACCATTATCCTACCAGGATTGGGCCTGGGGTAGCATAGGGGTTAAGGCACTGCGCTACTAGTGGGACGGTCCCGGGATCGATTCCCGGTGGTGTCACTGGGGATTTTTTCCGTGGTTGCCTCCGACAAAACAATGTGCCCTGGGGTCGACTCAGCCCCTGAAAATGAGTACGAGGGATTTCTCCTGGGGTAAAGGCGGCCAGTGCTTAGAGCTGACGACCTACCACCCTTGTAGTGCTGAAAGTTAAGAAATTTGGGCCTTAACCTACCCGGAACCCCTTGGGCCACCTCGGCCTGTCACGGGACACTTTTTTTTTAATCCTACCAGGATGGGTATTTAAATATTAGCACTTGGTTTATGAAAACCATGACTATTGTTTGAACAGAAAAAGATAAAATTATGAAATTAAAGGCATTTTGTGGAAAATAAACAGCGATTGTGCAGCGTGTTTCAAAAATCCACTAATTTCCTTTTTGCCTACATATAAAATTAATTTCTAGGGGTGTTTGACTGCATACACATGCAAGGTTATGTAGCACATGTGGGTTTATCTGCCTCAGGATAGGGACCAGTGGCATGCTGCAGTAAACACAGTAATGAACATTCTGGTTCAATAAAACACAGATTGTCTCTAGGCTGGCTGAATAACTCTGCGCTTCTCAAAAAAAAATAAAAAAAATGCTCCTTCAATTTCAGTGTCATTATTCTTTACAAAGTGTAAATTTGTGTGGCTTACTTGTTCAGTGCTTCACATATTCTCTCAATTTCTTCTGTAGGTGTTTAACAATTTTTCTCCGGTATAAAACAAGGCAGATGTAAACTGCAGCCAAGAATTTTTTTCATTGTGGTGTCTGAGCAAGAGCATGAAGAAATCCTTCATCACAGCATTCTGGAATGAGCACCAGACAGCCCCACATCATGTTTCATTTCTCTCTTTCACAGACTGTTTCTTTTTCTGAATCATCAATTTAATGAGTGCCAATTGCATAAGAGTTGAATCCAGTGGATGTAGATGATTAATGTTGACAGAATAGGCTAATTACTATGGCATGCTTTTTTCATTGCCAAATATTGTGAGAATTATAGAGACAAGAATTTGAAAGTACTGTATGAATGTGTGAAAAACATGCAGTAGTTAAGTTAAACAAAGTGCAAGATCAAGAGGAAGAGGGAAGGGGGAGATCCTATTTGTTAGTTCCTTAAAGATACAAACACAGCACATAATTGTATCTGAGGTTAATTAAAGGGTTATAAATCCTAAAACATGTGTAAGTAATAATGGCTTACAGTATACATACAATTTAATAAATAATCGCTGTGGAAGTTTTTGCTTCCAGCATGAGAATAAATGAAGTTCATATAGTAAGGGCTGTTTACAGAAACAAATGGTAGTGGTTACTTCAGTAATGTACCCTGATGGAAAAGAATGTTAAATCCAACCACAGCTGTTATTTGGAAGAAATCATTTGCACAAACACTATACATATACTGCAGAACAGCAGTAGTATGTGTGTGTGTGTATGTGTGTGTGTGTGTATGTGTATGTGTGTGTATGTGTGGGAGAGAGAGTATTATGTATCATAATTAAGATGTATATGTTCCTCCTTCAGGCTCGAACATTGATTGAACCATGACGCAGATTTTATAATGTCCTTTGACATTTACATCTGACTGTTAGAAACAGCCGTTATCATTTGTATAAGACAGAAAACCTGTTTGTACAAAGTAACAGAAATCGCTCAAATTTTAACACTGCATTAGACTGAATATTTCGTGTCATAAATGTAAGAACAAGGTATAATGTAAGTTGCCTGCAGGATGAGTATACCTGTATAATTGTGCATGTAACATACAAGAATTATACAACAAGTAGCAAGAAACACTTTTACAAGGCTTCGATTGTAATGCAAACACACCATATCTTATAATGATTACGCATGAATAAATTATACATTTTTGCCGTCTGAGAGCCTGATTGGCTGTGGATTTCTCTAGCTTCTTAACCCCAAATTTCAGTTTCTCACTTAATGTCTGTGCCTCTTAACTGAACAGGTCTGAAATATTCAGTCTTTTGCAGCGTCTACAACTTGACTTAGTGTTGTGATGTTCTAACATCTTTAGAGAGAGCTATCCTTTGTATTAAATAATTTTATCTGTATCCCATAAACTTGAATGTTTGTGGTTAAATTTTGATAACCCCACCTATTACTGTAAGAGAAGTTATTGTCTTTTAACAGATCATAATGATGTAAATAAGGTTCATTCAAGAACGGATTCCAACAGGGTGTGAATAATTGAGAATAGTGCAAATGGTATTTAGAGCTGATGTTAGATATTTAGAAGAAAAAAAATGAACTTAAATATGTCAGGTTCTTCCGACACACATCTTGCTACATGGATTATGGAAATTAAGATATTTTGAGTGCTAAAAATGAAGCACAGGATTTTTATAACCAATGTAACAGAGTCACTGAACTGTTCATACTTCCTGACTACATGTAAAATCAAGTGTTTACTCTGTAAGTGTCATTCTGTATGTTTCATTGTTTTTCTGTGTTGTATATAATTGTACTGTCTGCTCTGGAAGTGGAAATCTAAAATTATGATTGTAAAATATGCTATTTTGGGTAGTTTAAAATGAAATATTTGGGTGTGTTATTTTCTTGAAACAAAATAATTTTTTCAACTTGGCATTGTTGAAACTTTATTCATTACACAGTATGGAATTTCTGATGAAAGTTTTATTTTGTATTTTTGCTACATAAATATAACACGTCCATAACTTTAAAACATACAGTGCTGTATGTAGTAAGCATTGCCTCGAATACAAAAATAAGTTGCTCATTTGTTACTGCTCCCTCCACAGTAGAAACCAGTCAGCAACAAAACTTGCTATAAATGTGCACATTACAGGGCGTAAACATGATGTATTATTAAGCTTTATAACCATTTGCGGTATATACCCTACCAGTCCAAAAGTTTTGCATAACATATATACATCATTGAGCTTCCTGTGGGGTTTGTTGTACACTAAAATGTTTTCATATTAATCCAGTATTATAGACTTTTCAAAATACCAACTTAATGCACAATTCTTTTATTCTTCAACAATATATATGTTACACTACGCTCCTCAACATGTTTCGAGCAGCACGC
>JGI20166J26741_11608584_pt1 | contig 11609 bp, 2 predicted proteins | sample TergutCu122P5_FD_26741 | JGI IMG/M metagenome (IMG submission 26741) | reverse complement strand
CGGCGGGTCCGCCTCCGACGCCGTGACGGCGGCACAGCCGGAGGCCGAGCCGCCACGGGAGACCGCGGCGCAGGAGCAGCCGTACTCGGCCCAGCCTTCGGCGACGGCGGTCGATGAGTCGACGGGCCTCATGCCTTCGCCATTCTCCCATCAGGCATACGCCGCGGACGCCGTCGACGGCCTTTCCGAAGCCGAGGAGGACGCGGACGACTCTTACCGGCAGGACTCCTACGGGGCGGATGACTACGACGACTTCTTCGACGACGCCGACCAGGGCGAGCCCGCGGCGGTCGAGGACACGGCGCCGCAGGACGTGCTGGCCGAGCCGCGGCCGTCGACCGACGACCGGGCGGTCCCGGCCGTCGAGCTGCCGGCGGACCCCGCCGCCCTGGCGACGGCGCTGGGCGAGGAGGCCCTGTCGATGCCGGTGAATCTGGGGGCCATCGAGCCGCTGCTGCCGGATCGCGGGCCCGCGTCCATCGGCGGCGGGCTGGCCGGTATGGTCGGCGCGGGCGTCTCCCCGTGGCTGAGCGAGCAGGCGGTGATCCTCGCGAGCGCCGCCGACGCCGAGCTGGCGGCGCTGCACCGGCGCCACCTCCAGCAGCAGCGGGCGGCGTACCTCGACCAGATGCACCTGTACGTCTCCCGCTTCGAGCGGGACCTGTCCCTGCACGGTGACGGCGAGATGGCGAAGCGCGTGCGGGCCCTCGACGAAGGACGCGACGCCGCCCACGAGGCCGCCGAGGAGTCCTCCGAGCGCGTGGCGGAGAAGGCGCGGCGGCGCTACGAGGCGGAGGCCGACCAGCACGCCGCGAAGGTGGCGGAGCAGGCGCGCGCCTCGTACCTCGCCAACGTCGACGCCAGGCTGCGGCTGGAGGCGGCGGACGCCGTCCGCGGCATGCACGAGCGGGCGGACGCCGACTTCGCGGTCGCCAGGGCCGCACTGATGGAGGAGCGGCGCGAGGTCGCTCGGCAGCTGATGAGCCGCGCCCAGGCGGAGTGCGTGACGGCCGCGCGCAACCTGTCGGCGAGGCAGGACGAGGAGATGGCCGCCGCGGTGGCGGCCCACGCCGAGGCCCTGCGCCAGGCGGTGCAGACGGCGTACACCGCCGACGTCGAGCGCGTCCAGGTGCTCGCCCGGCAGCAGGCGATCGGCCAGGAGGTCGAGGTCACCCGCCAGCAGGCGGAGCAGCGGGTGAACGACCTGCGGGCGGACTACGAGGGCCGGCTGCAGGCGGGGCGCGAGGCGGTGGCGAGGGCCACGGCCGATGTCGAGCGGGCGCGTCAGGACGGCGTCGCGACGGCGAACCGGCTGACCGAGGGCATGAAGGAGCAGCTGGCCAGCCTGCAGACGCAGCTGATCGGCGCGTCGCAGTCGGCCGAGCAGCGGGTGGCCGGCATGGCGGCGCAGCTGGAGGCCTCGAAGCTCGCCGCCGACCAGGCGCGCGACGACTTCACGGCGCGCGTGGCGTCGCTCCAGTCCGAGAACGACTCCCTGCGGGCCGAGAACAGCCGGCAGCGGATCGTCGGCTGGGTCCTCGTCGCGCTGTCCGTCGGGATCGCGCTGGCGTTCGTGCTCGCCGTGCTCCTCCCGCGGCTGGCCTGACGCGGGGGCGATGATGGGCGGGAAGCCCCAGCGGGGCGGTACCGGCGCCAGGGCGCGGGCGGCGGACGACGAGAGGGCGAGCAGCTGGGACAAGATCCGCGACCAGGAGGTCGACCAGCAGTCGGCCTACCGCGACGTCTACAACCAGCAGCAGCTGGACCGCAGCCGGATCGGCGCGGTCAGGTCGCCGCGGCGGCTCCGCGTCATGGCGGGCGTCCTCGGCCTCTTCGTGGCGGCCATGGCGTGGCTCGTCGCCTCGGCGCTGCAGGCGGCCGCCGGTGCCGTCATGGCCATGCTCGGGCTGGGCCGGCCGTCCGGCGGCCTCAGCGACGCCGTCGTCTCGGCGCCGCCTTGGAAGCCCGGCCTGAGCGCCCTCGCCGGCCTTGTCGTCGGGCTGGTCGTGTACATGGTGCTGAAGCGCCAGCAGGACGCGCAGAACTTGAAGAACTCCACGGCGGACATCAACCAGCACCTGAACGACCAGCACCTGATGACGCCGGAGGAGACGGTGCGCGAGCTCGACTGGTTCCCCGACGCCGGCGCGCATAGCCACGTGTCGGTGACGATCCCGCTGAGCCACGCGATGCTCTCCAACAAGGGCCTGCGGAAGGTGCGCGTCACGCGCCGGGCCAAGGAGGACGTGCTTGACGCGGACGGCAACGTCGTCGTGGCCGCCGGCGAGGCCCTCTACGGCGACGACGGGGAACCGCTGACCGACCTGGCGCCGATGATAGACGAGGCCTTCGGCGAGGACCTGTGGACGGCCTCGGACATCCCGCTGGGGGCCGACGGCAGGAAGATGCGCCTGCGCTTCGACGCGTCGGCGGTCCCCTACAACCCGGGCGGGAGGGACCGCGACAAGCTGAAGTACGAGACGGCCGCCGACCTGGTCAACGGCGACTGGTTCCTCCCTGGCTACGAGACGCAGCGGCCGGCCGGGGCCTACCTGGTGTCGACGGCGCCGGCCAACACGTTCCTGCTGGGCATCACCCGGTCCAAGAAGGGCCAGACGGTGATCGAGTCGACCGTCGACATGTGGAGCCGGGAGGCGGTCCCGCAGAACATGGTGGTCAACGACCCGAAGGGCGAGCTGCTGCTCAAGAACTACGTCGCCTTCACGCGGCGCGGCTACCGGGTGGCGCAGTTCAACCTGATGAACCCGATGAAGACGGACATCTACAACCCGCTGGTGCTGGCGTCCGAGGCGATGCGCGAGGGCGACGTCGTCAAGTGCATGAACTACGTGGAGAGCCTGGCGGACGTCTTCTTCCCGAAGGACTCCGGCGACGACCCGTTCTGGGCGAACGCGGCGAACAACGCCTTCAAGCGGGTCGCCTTCGGGATGATCGACTACGCGATGGAGGAGGAGCGCGGGCTGCGGGCGCGGGCCGAGGCGGAGAGCATGCCGGCCAAGCTGCTGGCCCAGAGGGTGGACGAGCTCTGGGGCAAGGTCACCCTGTACAACTGCTACCAGTTCTTCACGGTCCTGAGTTCGAAGAAGCGCAAGGCGCCGACGGCGCAGCTGAAGGAGCGCGTCGCGGCGGGCGAGTTCGGCGACGTCGAGGACTCGGACAACCCAGGGTACAAGAAGTTCCTGCAGGCCAAGGAGCAGGCCGAGCGGGAGGCCGTGCTGTGGAACAGTCAGCCCGAGGTCGACCTCCTGTCGCTGTACTTCGCGGCCACCGAGCTGCTGCCGCAGAACGGCATCCGCACCATGGTGGCCAACGCCAACAACGCCCTGAAGTCGATGGGCGGGGCCGAGAAGACCATCTCGACCGTCTACGGCATCGCCATCACCGCGATGAGCTTCTTCACCGACCAGACGATCATGCGGCTGACCTCGGGCGCGCCGTCGCAGAACGTCGACCTGGGCGGGCTGTCGTTCCCGCGACGGCTGGGCGTGCGCTTCGACCCGGAGTACCTGGCCAAGGAGCGACTGGTCGGCACGCTGGCGGTGTGGAGCGCCTACGGGGACGCCGAGTTCACCCGCCCGCTCGGTGAGGCCTTCGGTCATACCGACACGGTGTCGACCGAGGGCTGGGCGCGGTACTACTTCGAGGGCAAGTTCCCGGGGCAGACGGGGTACGTCAAGCTCGAGGTCCGCAACTCGACGACCGACATGCTGATCAGGACGTTCCGCTTCCGCTTCGACAAGGGGTGGCAGACGTCCCTGGACGGGCGGGTCTACGTGACCGACCCCGTGACTGGGGAGAAGATCGTCCTCAACGGCGTGCTGGTGGAGCTGAGGCAGGACGCCTCGGGCGCGTGGCGGACCGGCAACTCCACCTTCGACCGGCCGACGCTGGTCTTCGACGGGGACGGCGGCGAACCCGCGGTGAGGCCGGTCCCCACGCGGGTCTTCGCCCAGGCCTCGGTGCGCTACTCCGAGAGGCCCTTCGCGGTGTTCCTGGTCCAGCCGCCGCACATGCTGAGCTACGCGAAGCTGCTGCTGATCCTGATCAAGCAGATGGTCGACCTGAACTTCGACCGGTCCTACCTGACCAAGTCGAACCAGAAGCCCCTCTACAAGACGCGGTTCATGCTCGACGAGCTGGGCAACCTGCAGTCGGAGGGCCACGGCATCGCCGGGCTGCAGACCATGTTCTCGATCGGGCTGGGCCAGGAGCAGCAGTTCGTCGGGGTGCTCCAGACGCTGCAGCAGCTGCGCGACGTCTACGGCGACTCCGTTGACAAGGTGCTCTCCGGGAACGTCCTGAACCTGATCCTGCTGGCGTCGAACGACACGACGATGCTGGAGGAGCTGGAGAAGCTCTCCGGGACGCGCCATGTCTCGTACACCGACTCCAAGACGGTGACGGAGAACGCCGAGGCGCTCATCAAGAGCCTGAACGTCGAGGGCAAGGTCTCCTACACGACGACCACGGTCAAGGAGCCGGTGATCCAGGTCAACGATATGTTGTTCATCGGGGAGAACCAGTCGATGGTCTTCCGCATCCGGAAGAACCCGATCTGGAACCGGCGGCACATGATCCTGCCGATGAGCTATCGGCTGTTCGACCAGACCATCAAGGTCCCGGGGCGCAAGTACACGCAGCAGACGCTGCCGACCCTGTCGACGGTGACCGACTACGACCCGCGTCGTAACCTGCCGGACTTCTTCGCGATGCTCGAGCGCCGCAAGGCCCAGGCGCTCGAGGCGGCCGAGGCCACCGAGGCCTACCGGAAGGCCTTCGGCCTCACCGAGCTGGAGATGTCGCGGCTCGACCCCGAGGTCACCTCCGACGCGATCATGTCGCTGATCGACCGTCGGCTGAATGCGGCGTCGAGAGCGTCGGACGACGGTTCGGTCGACCTCGACGAGTTCTACGCCGAGATGGCGGCGGCCGAGGCGCGGTTCTACGAGGACAACGACGAGGTCCTGGAGGCGGCGGACGAGGCCGGCGGCCGGCAGGCCGAGCGTGATGAGAAGCGCTACGCCATGGGTACCCTGTCACGCTCCGAGGTGAACGCGGCGATCAGCCTCGAGCTGGCGATGGCCTACGAGCAGTGCAGCGCGAGGCTGTGGTCCGACCCACGCTTCAGGATGGGGCCGGGCGGCGGCCTGCAGGCGGCGGACGGGACGGCGTTGGTGGAACCGGCGGGCGAGGGCCTGGCCGAGGCGCTCCAGGCGGCGTCGGATGACCCGGGGTCGACGGTCTACAGCGAGGCCGGCGCGGTCGAGCAGGCCGCGCGGCTCAGCTGGCGCATCGACGACGCCTTCTACGCCCTCCTGCGCCGGATGGACTCCTGGGAGTCGCTGGCCGGCGGCGACTTCGACCGCACCGTCGGGCAGCTGGTGAGGGCGCGGGGCGAGTGACCGTCGTGGTCACCGATGACCGTCCGGGACGGTGCGGGAAACCGCTCGTAAACCAGCGGAAAGGACAGCCGGGATAGACTGAGCGAGGGACGACGACGGCCGTCCTCGGCCGGGCCCAGTGCCCGGGGAAGGGGAGGACGGACATGCCCGATCGGCACCAGCTGGCCCGCACCGCACTGGAGCTGTGGTTCCACGACGAGGTCACGGCGATGTCGCGACGGCGCGAGAAGCTCCCGCCGAGCGACGACCTCAGCGCTGTGCGCACGGCGGTGCCGCGGGCGGAGGCGTTGCGGCTGCGGAGGCGCTTCGACCAGGCGCTACAGGAGCACATCGAGTACAACCACTGGCCGCAGACGCCGGACGAGCTGACGGACATGATGGCGATGGCCGACGAGCCGGGGCGCCGTACGGCCTCGGACATGGCCATGCTGATGGACCACGTGCTCTCGGGGCTGCCCGGCCACGAGCCGATCGACGAGGGGGACCGCTACCGCCGTCCGAAGGGGCTGAACGACGCGATCCGGCGCCTCGGCGAGTGGGGCCGTCAGGGGGCCCGGCCGGTGTCCCCGTTCGATCCGCGCTGGTGCGACACCCACGCGATGCAGGAGGCCGGCTCGCGGCTGCGGTTCACCAGCGGCACCGAGATCGTCGAGCCCGACTCGGGCGACGAGGTCCCGGTGTGGGCGAGCGCGGCCGGGGCCGGGCGCGGCGTCGATCCCCTGGAGGCGCGGCTGAACGACCGCGAGGACCGGCTCGGGCTGTCGGTCATGCGCCCGTGGCTGACCGACGACGACTTCCAGACGGCCCGACGCGTGCTGCTGGCGACCGGCGCGGACGGGCGCGACCCCTCTGCCGTCGAACGCTCCGTGGCGATGTTGAGGGAGCTCGTGACGACGGGCGAGGCTTTCCGCCTCGAGCAGGAGCGCCCGGGGCAGCTGGCGGCCCGTCTGGGGCGCAGCGACGTCCTGGTGCGGATCGCCGACGTCACGGGGAACCGCGCTGAGCCCCTCATCGGACGGGCCTACGGCGACGGCATGGAGTGGCGGCTGTCGCAGCACCAGGCACGCGAGGAGGGCCGGTACGGCTACGTGCTGCCGGTGCCGACGACCGACCAGGTCGTCCTGCCGCTGCGGCAGGCCCTGGGGAAGCCGCTGGACGGTTCTCGCAGTCGGCTTGACGCGGTCCGGCCTGCTGCGTGGGTGTGGGAGGACTCCGATTTTGACGGGGATGGGTATCCGGGGTTCTTCATCGTGCAGCCGGCGGTGGACGGTAGCGGCCTCTACCAGGTGTTCGAGTCGATGTCCGGCGACGAAGACGGTGAGATCTATGCGACGGACGGGATGCCGCTGGAGGAGATCAGGTCAAGGATCGCGGACGGTCGTATCTACGTTCCTGGTGGCATCGGATTCGATGGTCTGCGACGGACGACCACCGTGTTGGACAGCGGCCACCACTGGGTGGACCTGAACGAGCTGATCACTGGACCAGTTGTGCCTGATTCTGCGGTTGCGGTTCGCCCGGGCTACGGCGGCGAGCGCGGCATGATGGTGCCGGTCGGCGGCGACCTGCACCTGCGCAGCGAGGTGCGCCGACGCCCGGCGCAGGCGTCGTTCGCGACGTCCGAGGCGGCCTGGGACTTCCTGGGCGAGCAGGTCACGTCGGCCCGCGACAGCCTCTTCGCCGAGCTCGACGCCGACGGGATCATCGCGCAGTTCGATCGGGCTGGTGATGTGTTCGACGAGGACGCGTTCGAAGCTGGTTTGACAGGCGAGGATCTTAGGGCTCGTCAGCAGGAAGCCTTTGACGAGTGGCCGTGGCGACTGTCCGACGACCCCGCCATCGCAGATGTACAGCGGGGCTGGCTGGACGTGCTGCGCGACGGTCGTCGCACCAATGCCCCAGGCGACGTACAGCGGGACGCGTACGACCTCGTCAACTCGACGGTCGGCCGCTTCCGCCCGGTGGAGGTCGACGAGCGCGCCCAGATGTGGTTCGACCCCGACATGGTGGCCCGCTGGTCGTCGCGGTCGACGTCGCCGATGGCGGCGCTGGAGGACCTGAAGACGGCGGTGCGGACGATCGTCAACGATCCGGGCGAGACGGTGGCGCTGGAGACGGCGAAGGCGTCCCTGCTCGGCGACCCGCGGCGGGTGGCGGACTTCTGCGACGACCTGCTGGCGTTCGACCCGTCCTCCGTGCGCTCGGCGACCGAGAGCCGTAGACCCGACGGTGTCCGGCAGGCCGCCGTCGACCTGGTGGAGGAGGCGCTCGAGCGCCAGGGCCTGACCGATGCCCAGGCCCTGATGGACGCGAACGGCGTCATATCCTGGACCGCGACGCGCCAGGAGCGGGGCAGGCCGGTGCGGGTCACCGGCCAGGTCGGCCAGGTCTTCGAGCCGGACGGGCTGGGCGGCTTCGTCACCGGCTTCGCCGGCGGTAACGACCACTACGTCGTGCCGGGCTACCGGGCCACCGTGCTGCCGCAGGGCGACGGCCCGGAGCAGACCATGGAGCAGCGGACGGTCCTTTCCGGCTACCGCGAGGAGGTGCTGGCGAGGATCCAGCGGCAGCTCGCGGTCGACGCGACGACGCCGTCGAGCCGCGTCGCCGGCGGCGCGACCTGCCTCAACGACGTCTACCGCACCATGTTCGACGTGCGCTACCCGGCGAACTACCTCGACCAGATGCGGGCGCGCGGCCAGGGCGAATTGGCCGAGGCGGCCGTGCGGACGCAGGCCGGTCGGGTGCGCTACCCCGACTGGGTGTCCGACACGATGTACGAGTCGTGGGCGGCGCAGGGCCGGCCCGAGGGCCGCCACGTCCTCGACGCCGTCGGGCAGACCGGGTTCGCCCTGGGCGGCTACCGCAACCGCACCGTGCTGTCGCCGGAGTCGGACGGCTTCTTCGACCCCGTCATGACGACCGACTCGGCGTCCGGCGTCACCAGGTTCCTGACGTCCGACGCGCGCGTCGTCGACGGACGGATCGTGCCGGGCGACGTCGGCGGACGGGCGCCGGTGGCGGAACTGCCGTACCTGGAGACTTGTGATTACGATGCGTTCGACCGGCGGCGCATGACGCTGATGAACGCATTGACGGCGACGCGGGTGACCGAGCCGGCGATGGCGGCCCAGGTGCCGCTGGCCGGCTGGACGATGGAGGACGGCATCGTCGTGTCGCGAGAGTTCGCCGAGGCCAACATGGTGGCGGACGACGCCGCCGACGGGGCGCTGCGACCCCTGAAGCGCGGCGACAAGCTGTCCGACCTGCACGGCAACAAGGGTGTCGTCTCCCTGGTGGTGGACCGCTCGCGGTTCCCCGACGGGTCGGACCCGCTGCTCGACGAGGCCGTCCAGCTGTTCCGCGACAACCCGTCGCTCGACGTCGTCATGTCGCCCTTCGGGGCGCTCAGCCGCTTCAACGCCGGCATCCCGCACGAAGCCGTCGAAGGGGCCGTGCCTCTGGTGGGCGCGGCCGGTGCACCGCTGCCCAGCGGCGCGGAGATGGGCCCGCTCCGGATGGTCGTCACCGACAAGTCGGTGTCGGCCGGCACCAGGGTCTACGCCGACGAGCCGGAGCCGGGGACGGACGAGGACTTCGACCCGCTGCCGCCGGTCGTCGAGCACGCCGTAGGCGGGCACCGCGGGCGGAAGGCCTCCGGCCAGCTGGCCTGGGCGCTGCAGGCCCGGGGCTGCGACGCCGTGATGGCGCAGCTCTACCGCTACAACGCGGCGGCAGTGGCGGACCTGCGCGAGTACGCCGGGCTGTTCCGCCTCGGCGTCGACGACGCCGGGACGCTGCTCCCCGAGCGCTTCGGCGTCGAGGACAGGCGGGTCATCGAAGTCGCGCCGCTGCTCGACGGCAAGGGGGCGCTGCACCAGCGGGCCACCAGAGCCGCCTTCGCCGAGGCCACGGCCCGCCACGGCGGCGACCTGCTGCTGCCGTTCCCGCTGTCGCTGCCGGACGGGCGGACGCTCGAGGAGGGGCCGCGGCCGGGGACGTGGCGGCTGCCCGTGCTCAGCTCGCACCTGCGCCGCCCGGTGCCGGGCGGGGCCGAGGTCGGCCACGAGTACTCCGGCATCTACGAGCGGTGCTTCATGGCGGCCGCGGCACACCGTGTCGACGCGGAGAGGTTAGCCTCCGGGAAGGTGCCGCCGGCGGACGTCCCAGAGACGGAGAGGGCCCAGCGGGAGCGGGTCGCCACGGCGCAGCGGCAGCTCGACGCGCTGCTGTCGAAGGTGCGCGCGCGCGAGTTCGAGGGCCGGCACAACGCTTTCCGCGACGGCGTCATGACGGCCCAGCAGGGACGGTCCGCCACGGCGGTGTGGAGCGGCGACCCCAGGCTCGACCTGGACCAGGTCGGGGTGCCGCCCGAGATGGCCAAGCGCCTCGGCGTCGGCGACGGCGACCGGCTGCTGGTGTGGCGGGACCCGGTGCTGCGCGACTCCGGCGTGCGTTACCTGCGCGTGAAGCTGGACGACGAGCTGGTCGGCGTGTCGGTCAACCCCATGAGCACCAAGAGCTTCGACGGCGACTTCGACGGCGACTCGGTCGGCCTGGTGGCGCTGCCGCAGCCCGGCCCGGATGACGACCCGGGCGAGGGGCGCTTCGCGGCGCACAGGCAGGCCCTGGCGAGGTTGACGCCGGAGGCCAACCTGGTGGACTTCGGCAGGCAGCACGACGACGCGGCGCTCGGCTACGAGGTGTCGCCGCTGGCCTTCCAGACCGGGGCGGACGTGAAGGCGTCCGGCGCGGACCTGTCGTGGTTCCTGAAGGAGGCCAACGAGGTCGCCGCGGACCTGGCCGGGACGCGCGCGGCGCTTGGTCACGGTGATTTGATGGTGAGCGGGCCGGACGGCGAGCCGCTGGGCTGGTCCACCGCTAGGTGGCAGGAGGCCGAGCTTCTCGAGCGCGGCCGGCTGCTAGTGGCGTCGCTGAGCGAGACGGCGCGGCAGTCGCTGCGCGGCATGTCGACGAAGTACGGGCTGGTCTACTCGGACGCCGGGAAGCACCTGGAGAGCGTCCGGCGCACCTGCGTCGACACCGGCGCCAAGGGCGACGGGAAGGTGCTGAAGACCTACGAGCGGTACCTGTCCGTCGACTGGGACGACGGCGAGGGCTACTACGGCACCGAGCAGCTGTCACTCGGCACCAGCCGCAGGGCGTCGCAGGAGTCCAACGCCGCCCTGGTCGTGAAGAAGGCCGTAGGCATCCCGGGCGCCCAGGCGCAGCGGGCCGTGACGGCTCTGCGCGACGCCGACCTGGAGGCGGCGCTCGAGCTGACGGCGCCCTGCACCGACTCGATGATGCAGGTCAAGCACGACGCCTCCTCGGCGATGGCCAGGTACGGCCTGATGCAGACCGTCGTGCGGGAGCTCTGGCGGGGCCGTCGCATCGGCACGTCGTACCCGTTCGCCACGGCGACCGATGAGAAGGGGCGTCCGGTGCAGGCCACCCGCGACCAGTGGGTCGAGCAGGCGCTGGCGCTGTACCGCGACCCCAGGGGCCTCAACGTCCCCGACATCAGCCCCGAGATGGTGGAGCGGACGGCCGACGCGCTGGCGGGGCCGAACGGCACCATGAACGACGTCGAGGCCTACGGCGAGCTCGACCCGGCCAGGCCGTTCCCGGAGGGGGCGGCCCGCAGTGGCGCGCTCGACCGGCTGGCCTACAGGCCGTCGCTGGAGGCCTTCTACCGGGAGTGCCGGGCCGGCTCGTCCCTGTTCTCGGGGCGCTGCGTGACGTTCGCCCCGGGGCCGGTGGCCCGCAACCTGAAACTGTTGCAATACGAGGCGGATCGTGAGAGCCTCTTCGACGGGACGGACCGGTCGCTGGACGACCCGGCGACCAGGGTCGTCGACCACGTGGATCTCGGAGGGGAGGAGTACGCGATCGAGCCGGTGACGGCCCACGTCAGGCCGGCCCGGTTCGTCGAGCCGCCCGAGGGGTCCAAGCTCGCCAACGGCACGGTCGTCGGCCACGTCGACCCGACGAGGCCGGCGGCGGTCGGCCGCGCCGACGTCCTGGCGGACGGCCGGGGCGGGAAGGCCCGCGGCGGCGGCAGGACGGCCGGGGCGACGCGGCCGGCGTCGTCCTACAGGGCGGCGATGGGGACTGAGGGGGCGCAGGCCGCCGCGGACGACCGGGAGCCCGGCGACTGACGGCGGCCGCGCCCAGGAGTGGGGA
>JGI20166J26741_11608473_pt1 | contig 11610 bp, 4 predicted proteins | sample TergutCu122P5_FD_26741 | JGI IMG/M metagenome (IMG submission 26741) | reverse complement strand
GTGTGTGTGTGTGTGTGTGTGTGTGTGTGTGTGTGTGTGTGTGTGTGTGTGTGTGTGCAGTGCCAAATACGGCTGATTTCTGTAGGCCCTTGATTTAGTGCTTTCCAGGTATGTTACTCAGGTATTTTCTTAATGCCTTTAAGTTGGTTCCAGTTCCCTCTGTTATTGCTGGTATCACTTTTGTTTTTACATTCCACATACGTTGCTTATGATTATTATTATTGCTGTTATTATTTCTGTGTTACAGGAAGACATTCTGTGCCCTTCCACCTAACCTCAGCCCCTGGGATAGATACACGGCTTAAGGACGATAATTGTCCCGTCCTTTCGATGTTCTTAACGGAGAAAAGAATTTTTTTGTCCATTTTTGTGAGTACAAAATCCTACCACGACCCTGCATAATTGAGAGGCCTATTTTTTTTAAGACATCGCCACTAACACAACGTATATTTGCGTATATTTCAGATTCATCAATTTCAGCTAGGAAAGTTTGGATGATATCCATATCCCATGACATAAAAGACTCTGCACATCTGAACCTGAGGGATAATATCTGCATTTCATATTTTAGTACCCTCAACTGTTCCGCTTATAAAAATAGAAGAGTAAAGGTGTCCACCTCCCTGCCATGAAGGCATACATTTTTAACCTCGGCGCCAGATGGAGGTGTGGCTTCAACATCATGTTCCGGCCGCTTTACCCTGGAGAAGGAGCTCCGGTACCAATTGTTTAGAAGACTGGGTGTGTCCAGAGGCAGTGTAGAGATTTTAGAGAAGAGATGAATATCTTGCACAAAATGGAATTTGAATCCCGAACTCTCAAGCTTCTAGCTAATCGCTATCCCTAATGTGTGTCAACACAATACCTAACAATAAAACTATCAGCCTATGCACAACACTTGAACATAGCAATCTAAAAAGCTACATGTTCCGGCTGTAAGAGACAACCAACATCAGGAAAAAAAGACAATTATACAGCTGTAATGCTACTATTTATTTTGACCAAAAATGCCTGCACAACAATTTAGCTCCAAACTTTTCGGCCTTAGTTTTTTACTTTTAAATGCATAGCTACAGCGATATGATTTCCTTTTTATATATTTCTGAAACGTGAAGCCTTATGATGGCTGTCTTGTACAGCCGAAACATGTAGCTTTTTACATTACTATAATAAAGTGTTGTGTATAGACTACTGCTTTATTTTTACGTACAAGCGACCTGCTTCCTCTGTCACCTATGTCGCCTTGTAAACTGTATTTTGCGTGCTGTCGGTCTGTTTTGGTGTACATTCATTTGTACGACTATCTAGAGAAAGTAATGGCCGTAAATGATACGCGGTATGGAAATTCGTGAATTTTAATTAATATGGAGAACTTTCGAATCAGAATTTAAAATAGGTGGAATTACAGAGGCTATCATAAAGACCTTGGAAGTTTTAACAAAAATTGTTAGCAAATTTGGTCTCTGCCCAACGCTCCTACGGATAAACCTCCAATTTATACACGAATACGCAGTACTGTTCTTGACAAGCACCTGAAATTACAGTTCTATTAAATATTCAAGCTACAGTACCTTTATGGGCGGAGTCTGAGACTGTAATACCAACTGAATCATAGGTATCCGTTACTGACATTCATTAATGTCATCGTAAAGTGCACTTGGTAAATGCTAACAACTATGACTGCTTAAAAACGACGGAATAGCAATAGAAGAGCAATCGTTAAAAAATTGGTAATAGGAATAAATAACAGCAATTACAGTCTCCTTCCGAGCATCTTTCAAAGGCACCTGCAATTTGGGATCTCTGTCAATAAGGGGTGACAGAGGTTTATGACCGTAACATTTCAAGCTATAGCAATATTTGCGTTGAAAAGTGATTTTATTTTTTTATAACCAAGAATCTACTTTAAAAGAGCCGCATCTCCAGATAACCTTAAAACACTGACAGTTCTTACAAAGATTTACACCCATCCCTTCTATTGTGCCCCTTTTTTACGTTTATTTCCTTTAACGTCCATTGATAATTTACATCGCTTCTTAATTTACGCCATCTTGTGTTCGATTTAACGCCCTTCCGCTGGTTTAATTTAATTTAGTTAAGTCTATTATTTCTTATAAAAATATCATTTTGATTCACCCCTTTTTTATTTAGGTCCACTTTTTCATGAAAGGAACTATGACGTAAAACGAGGGCTGTGTACTTTTTTTGAGGGGGGTGGGGTGCATTTTACAGGATACTGCTATCTTAACATTTCATTTTATGGCAGTACACTACTGTTTTCAAAGACGCAACTTCGAAGTGCGTATAAAGAAGGCTTGTTGCAGTACGAGATACATACATCGTCTGTATTATTAAATATATTCCAAGAATGGCCGCCTTTACTTAGCGAACCAGACAGCACTGATTTTAATAATGCTGTGTCAGTTTATTTTATTGTTATCCATACGTTATAAGTTGCTAATAACATATCAAATTTAAATGTATTGTCCAGATGTGACTACAACAGTTATTTCGACATTTCCTGTACTATAATTTTTATTTTCCTAATCTCAAATGCCATAATTCGGTCATGTAATATACGAAATGTAAGAATAAAAATAAATTACAGGTGATGTTAAGGTACGAATGCATTTCCATCGGAACGAAGGATGTGAGAGAGCACGAGATAGGTCACAGTTCAAAAAGCCGACCAAAAAAATGCCTTCAGATAAGAACAATCAGTTTTGGTATCTGGGATAACATTAACTCGGTACAACTATGGAAGTTTTTGTGTCAGTGGAACACCTGAAATTCTGAAGGAAGAACCTTCTGCAAGGCAATGTTCAGGATGCAACATCACGTCCTGTAGGCCACTGTTGTTCTGAGTCTCCATAACTTTCACTGTAGCGATTCATTCGCTGTTCCCACTTGAAACTCAAAGGTCATCGGCTCATCTCAGCTCAATACGGCACTCCGTAACTTACCAGCTTGAAGTTGCGAGAAGTACGTTACACTGAACAGCACTGAGTTGTATCATATTAAAGCCTTCCTCTTTGTAGGTCTATATTGAAAGCAACGTTAAAGAAAATACTACATCCGCCAACATATCCTTTAAAAAATTAATTTATAATATCTTTTGAAAACGTGAACAATGTGTATAATGTGACAGAATTTCATTTTTAAAAATTAAAATTTTGAGGCTGTTGGTTAATATAACTCCTTAATGGGAGTCGCTTTTTCAGGAGACTGTCATGACTTGTACCGACTCTTCGAAGTACAGCCACGTCACAACCGGTCGGCCTTCTTGCGGTTTCTTCTTCGTGTTCAGATTTGACCTCTTCCATTCCAAAGGATGTTACAAAACTTTCAAATTCAAGTTAAAGTTTAGCTCATAAAAGTCACTGTCGATACAGCTAACACGGGCGGAATATAGTCAAAACAGAGTATTAAAATAAAAGACACGGGGATTAAAATGTGGACTTTTATAATGATTTTGCATGACGTAAACTTTAGGACGTGTTTCTGTGTTTTTGAGAGGCGTATATTTTAAAGTGTTTTAATTTGGAAAAGAATCTTATACCGTCGTATTTTTAAAAGACGATGAAGAAAATATCAGGCTGATGTACGTGAGGTGCCTGTGGGCACGTATAATTATTTACAGCTGAGTTTGGCTTTAACAGCAGACGTAAAATATAAAAGGGGAAAATTTATTTTCATTTTTATAACGTCATTAATTATACCTGTAATTAAGAATAACAACATGGCGGTTAAGCGACCTTCATAAACAGCACCATTTACCTTAACGTCACGGCATTGTAGGCCATGGTGAAAATATTTTATTTCAATACGTAAATACCGTCCTGTATATTTTTATCTAAATTATTAAATTACAACATCGTAAACAAGGTTAAGTAAACTTGCCACCTGATTTAATACAATGACATGCGTAAGAGAAGAACTCACATGATTCTCTCTTGAAAATTTATACAGAATTCAGCACTTCGTTCTTTAATTTCACAATGTTCTAACGTTTTACAATACAAACGTAAATGTAAATGTAAACGTTAATGTAATTTTACTTACGCCCTTAAGAAAGTGTCTGCTCCCCACGTAACTTTTGTGTGAAACTCGCAAATTTTCGACGAAGTTATATGAGATTTTTATAAGAGACTCAAACCAAACTGGAAATAAAGAATGGCTTTCATGCGCCCATTTTAACGAAACACTTACTCAGTAATTTCCTGTGGACAATACCTGCAGAATTTTATCATAATCCGACGAAAATACGGAAAATACGGGCAAAATTCTATTAACGCCCCTAATAAGGTACACATTTCACTAATCCGATATTGACGAGAGTCGTAATTATTCATCGGCCATACGTCAAGTTCGTCGGTACAGAATTTCGCCGCAATTGGCCAAGAAAAGTGAAAATTGTGGACGAAAACCCGTTGGCGCTACTAAATAAACTTTATCACTGCAACTACTGTCAAAAAACCCCCACCACTAATCGAAAAGGTTTTGAGCAGAATTTCATAATTCGGCAAATGATTCACGGATGTTAAGTTACAGACAGATGGTCGTGACGTACATGTAAGGCGTTTTTTTTTTATTTTCTTGTAAAAAGCGCCTCATAAGAAAAAGCTTTAAAATGGTCCGTCTAACAAGTCACTGGTTGTTGCTGGGAAATTGAAGTTTGCTATTACTGGGAGAAACTGTAGAAATTTTTATACAATGACTGTAGTTGAATGTGCAGTGCAGGACTCTAAAAATGTGTCAAACATGATGAACTGTCTAACGGTAAAATTTTAAGCCGCACTGTTATTGGGACATTTTGACCACTCTGTAACATGCCACTATCTTCACGTCCGATCACGTGACTGTAATTCGGTTAGGAAGGACTGAAATAAACAGTAACTTATTACAAAGGATGTGGATAATTGGATTCATATGTGCATTTCAGTGGCGTCTGCTGGTACTTACATAAGTAAATTTAATATTTTTCATTCATTGCACCGTGGTTTTAATAAGACACATACTTAAAAATGCATACAGTGTAAACAAAATCACAACTCATCCATGTAAATGAATTCTCCTACGTGTTTCAGCAATAAATCGCCATTGTCAGGGAGACGTTAATACAAAGGAATATGACATTAATAATCCAATTTGCACAAACAATAATAAAAAAAATAACGGCAGCTGGAAGTAAAAAATGTGGATGGATATTGTTTAAAAAATGTGGATGGATATTGTTAAAATGTGGATCGATTTTGTTTTTAAAATGTGGATGTATATTGTTTTAAAATGTGAATGGACATTGTTAAAAATGTGGATGGATATTGTTAAAATGTGGATGGATATTGTTTTAAAATGTGGATGGATATTGTTTTAAAAATTTGGATGGATATTGTTTTTAAAATGTGGATGGATGTTGTATTAAAAATTGTGGATAGATATTGTTTAAAAATGTGGATGGATATTGTTAAAAAATGTGGATGGATATTGTTAAAAATGTGGATGGATATTGTGGTTAATGTGATGCTGACATATCAGTGAACAAAATTCACTGATGTGCCACTGTTTATATTATATGTAGTTACATACATAGAGACGTCTAATATCGACTTTTTCGAGATAAAGATCAATTCCCCGTGCCGTGTATTAGTGATGTATCTCCTGTAGGAGAGTGGAGTACACAATGCTCTGTTACGCGAGACCATCAATACACGGCACAGGGTATGTACAAAACATCAAGTTACACACACACACACACACACACATATATATATATATATATATATATATATATATATCCACGTGACATTTGAATGTAATTTTATTCTATTTTACTTTCAAATTAACCGTTTGGCAGAACTTGATATCTTGGATCAAAACGTTCTAACTAGGTATCTGTAGGTATATTAGCACACAAAATATAGACCGTAGTAAGTCAATTAATTTTAATCAATAATACGTCAGCATCACATTATCAATAGTATCCACAATTTACATTTAGAGTTGCTGTTATTTATGTATTTTTAATATTGTGTATGTAAGATGGGCTTATTAATTTTACATTCCTTTGTATTAGTATCTCCCTGAGAATTGAGGTTTATTGTTGAAACATGCATTAGAATTCACGTATATGAATGATCTGTGACTGTATAAAAATTGTGTGCTTTTGTGTTTATGTGAGGGACTGTATAACTAAATTTGAGGAAAGTGCAAAATATTTTAGTGATATCAAGGCAAATTCTGAGCTAGATTCGTTGAAATCTCTGTATCGATAGATTTTAAATGGCTTTAAACTCTTCAAAAACCAAGCTGCTGGAATAACAGTTTAAACGTTGGGTTTTAGGTCTCTTCTTCGGAAAACACACATCGTCTGCTTTACGAAAATCACAGGTAATGATGTTTATGCAAATAAGCACTGCTTGTTCTGAAAACAAAACTTCATAGGCTTATTCTGGCTGTGAAATGTTGCGTTATGCTAAAGCACGGGGTACATAAGATTATCACGTCTCTCTATGTATCAAAGCAATAAGCTTAAGTAGTCAATACATGCAATTTCTCTGTACTTAAGTCATTAGACACAGTTATGAACTTATTAAGGTGCCTGAACCTTTTTCTTCTCATTCTGAAGTGGCATAATCTCTTGGTTACGCCCAAAGGAAATTGGGACAAAATATCCTGAAATCAAATTGGTACCGGGAATAAGGCCGTCGGGCTATGTACCTGATCGCTCATTTCCATCTAAAGTTGAGATTAAGAATGTGTGGATCTACACCTCCAGTCGTCCTGTACATTTTCTGATACAATGCTTAATTAAACATTCAGAATTTATGGTCATAAAATATTTCTAGTGGGTACCATTTTTCATCTACCGAGGGCTGAATAAGCTTTTATAGAGTAAAGGTAAACTGACAAGTGACAGGGAAACGCCAAAGTACTCGGATAATGTCTGTCCCAATGCCACTTTATCCACCAGAGTTCCTACACTGACTTCAATGGATGCAACCAGACCTCTGTCTGTAACCGTCAGCAACGCGTCGCAGCCAGCAGAAAAAAGTTAGACTTGCAGCCGATTGAGTGTGGGGGTGATTATAAAACTGCACTCACCCTACACAGCTGGGGGTGTGCCGTCTCTTTCCCATTTCGGGTACTAGACTCAGGAAACTTCGCAGTCGTGGTGTTATGTGTAATCCGTGTGGACATGGTAGCTGTTTCAACAACGATGGTGCATAGACTCAGCAAGTTCCTGCTGGAATTTTACCTCTCCTGCCTCCTATAACTTAATAGCTGGCTAACTGAAGTGTCAAACACGGGCTTGTTGCCTACCACGTCGAAAGTCAAATTTAATATTCTATGATCATTTTTGTGTTTGGTCACACATTTTATTGCTTCGTCTACTGGAAGATCGTAAGGAAGCACAAAGTATGGAGAGATCTATCCCTGTTCTTTATTTCACCTAAGACAGAATGAAACATCAGTATCGAACGGCTATGACGATAAATATCATACTTAGAGCGACATGGCTTTTGCATTCTTCCCTTGTCTGCTAGTGAATAAATATTCGAAAACTGAATCTGTTTCCAGCCTCATGTAAAAGGGTGGGGAAGCACTATTTAGTTGTGTCTGCCCTAAGAAGCTGTCCTTTGCTGATTGGAAACAAATCAGCTGTTCGGAAAACCGCTATCATTTCTGAATTCGGTGCGATTGACAGCGTCCATTCGTAGACTGGATATTTGGACAGGCAATTTGGTGTTTTTAATAAAGATTGAAGATCAAAAATGTTCTGAACAGGTCACGAATCACTGGAGCCAGACTTCGCCGGTGGTAAGGCAAAGGTTTGTGGATGACATCTTACACCTCATCAAGGCATATTAAGTAGTGAAGGCTCAGCTCCATTTATTATTGACCTTGGCACTAGAAGGAGATGTCAGCTTGAGACTCCTGCCCATTTAGATCTGGAAAGAGTACCCGATCCCAACAGAATAGGAAGTTTGGTGGGGCTGAGATCCGATGCCAAAGCTTTGAGGAGGTGAAAATCTCCTTCACCTGCAGCCAGTAGAACACGATTTCTTGTTCTCTTAGCCTTCAACCTAGTCACTATACTAACTAAGCTATCCCAGCTGTTTTAAAGCAGGAACAGAATCAGATAAAGTCTCAAACCATTCTCATAAAAACGAATATAAATATGTCTATATTATTCCTTTCAGTACTAGTATGACCTCAATTTCATCTAAAGTTTCTATTCGTAAAGGCAATCCCGTATCAGTTATGCCAACCAAACATTCAGTGCCATATAAGAAAACAATAGCTGTCCATCTGAAACCCACACAAATATACAAATTCACTGTGTGGGAAAAAGAAGGGAATTTTAATGTTCAGCCATTTGGCAACTAAATTAATCGCTGAAATTTAAAGGGATAGTAAAACGAAAACTCGAATAACGACATTTTAAAATGCATTGAAGACGTTGTAAGTTGAACGCGAACCGTAAAATGGTACGTTTAAAGCACCGACTCCAGCCATTTTATCAATAGACAGTTCAATCTAGTTTCAGTCGCACAACCTGCATTGTACGCTATTAGCCAAGTCATTATGGTTAACAATCACGTACACATATTCACGCTCCTAACACAATTAAAGTTAAGTTATGCAACAAGAACTTACATGATAATACCACGCCACTCACATTTTGTAATGCTCTAGTGTGAAGGGTAATCTTTAGGTCAGAGTTCAGCTCAGGATTTCGGATGTTATGTAAAGTCAGCCGGCTTGAACTTTCAGAAAGAATCTTCTGTGGTCACGACTGAATCAAGTAGCAAGTTACATTGCGTCACCGAATGATTCAACTCTAGAGGGCGATTTCCTGACAACGATTAGCTGCAGATCTATTGTACTGTACAAGTGTGATGGATGGACAATAACCTAACTACACTTCATAAAAAATCAATTAAAAATGATCTACTTCTCTATCCTTCCTCTTCTGAACGACTACTGTTTGAATGCAGATCACCAGAACGAATTATATGTGCGCGTCGTAGGTTATAAGGGACTTCGGCTTTCTTCTGTTTGTTTCCAGTTCATCTTTCCAGTCACAGGACCACTCTACTCCACACGTAAGTCTACGTCCATGTTCAAAAATATTAAAATTTTGAAAATTTTGACCGTCGACACATGATGTTTCTAAAGTACAGCCATCACGCAATTAGAAAAGACACGATTATATGAACCTGCAGGCAGCTGTTAGTAGACTTAATGGAGGCCATCCCGTTGTGTGACAAAATAGAAGTGTAAATATATATATATATATATTTATTTATTTATTTATTTATTTATTTATTTACGTCTATACACAGAAATATTCCACAATAGTAAGTAATTAATTATAAGTTGTGGTTGCTCACTATTGTGGAATATTGATGTGTATAGACGTAAATAAATATAAATATAAATATATATATATATATACTTCTAGCTGTTAGTAGAGCTCAAGTTATCACATGAAAATCAATTGCGATAGTAGAGGGTGGTGACCACACACTTTGGTGTCATTGTGGTGAAAATGCAATAGTCCTGGGCGGTGACCACACACTTTAAGTGTCATTGTGTTGAAAGTGCAATAGTCCGGGGTGGTGAACACACACTTTAAGTGTCATTGTGTTGAAAGTACAATAGTCCTGCGTGGTGACCACACACTTTGTCATTGTGTTGAAAGTGCAATAGTCCTGACACTTTAAGTGTCATTGTGCTAAAATTCTTACAACTCGAATCTTGAAAATTAGCTATACCGCCGATGTGTTCTGCTAAATGTCCGGACTGAAGTATTATTTGCGTTATGTCCGTGTACCTTGTATGACAGTGTACTAACAACATATATATAATTTTATATGTATATGCAGCTACCTTACAATGGAAATCTCTAAAGGAACCGCTGCAAGCTACTACATCTAATGCTACAGCAGGGTCTTTACCTAGATAACTTCGGGACACTAATCAGAAACCACAACATTGCGACAACCGCCTAATGAAATTCTTAGTTTCAGATCTTTAGCAAACAATCATACTTGCTCAACGATGAACAAAAATGATTGCGAAATTGGACGAAACTTTTCAGTGACATGTACAGTGACCCTTGACCTCAGGTAAAAGTCTGATCAACTTATTATTTTGTCTTAAACAAGTGACCGGCAAAACTGCAGCCCGTTTTCTGTGCAGCAGTACGAAGACTTAGTTGCACTTCGGCACCACACGCATGCGCGGCCAGTGTCATTCAATTGCAGGTCTATGTACGAGTCGCAATGTGTCAGTATTACTAGTGACGATGGGTGAATGACGAAAATAACTGTGAAAAAGGTAACAAGGGAAATTCGGAGGCCTGCCCTCCAAAATATCAAAAAATTTCGAGCGTCCATAAAGTACAAAAGTCATTGAAATACATTGACACACAACTTTGCACAACGCAATATTACTCAGTTTATGCAAAGAGATTTGTACACAGCGTTACACAAGTCTGCGGGCTGACTGGTTTGATGTATTCGGGACAGAGTGTAGAAGGTTAGTCAGTCACTCTGTCCTGAATACATCAGCATGTGCACCCAGGTATAAATATTTAATTTACCTCCTGAATGTATAGAAACCTGCATAAGTTGCTTGGTCGCTTACGTAAGTTCTTATACGACTCCTTACTACGCGTGTTCTGAGAGTGATAATACAAAATATTACAGTCCTAATTGCACAGAGAAGAGTGGAGACCCCGTTGTAGCAATGTGTTCTTGTTATCTATGTCTTGGTCAGGCAATATATCGGTATTCTTCACAGAGTTACAGTTTTACTACCGTGCGTATAGTTGTAAACAATATTGGCATTAAACCCACATCCACTGATATTAGTGTTATGTGCTCCATTCCTTGTTACCTCGCCCCTCTTAGGCCCATATATCCTCCTCAGCACCCTATTATCATACGGGGGCCAGGGGTAGCGTAGTGTTTAAGGCGCTGCGCTACTAGTCGGATGGTCCCGGGATCGATTCCCGGTGGTGTCACTGGATTTTTCAGTGACATATTCCTTCCGACCATACCATGGTCCTGCCGTCGACTCAGTCCCTAGTGAAAATGAGTACCAGGAACATTCCTGGGGGTAAAGGCAGCCGGTGCGTGAGGCTGACAACCTCACCACCATGTGCCGAATGTCATGAAATCTGGGAGCCTAAAACTCCTGGAACCCTCTGGGCCACACCGGGCCCCTTACGGCACTCCTTTACCTTACCCTATTCTCAAACACCCTCAGCCTACGTTCTTCCCTCAATGTCAGCGACCAAGTTTCACACCCATACAAAACAACAGGCAAAACTATAGTTCTGTATATATTAACCTTCAATTTTTTTATAGCAAACTGGAAGACTAAAGATTCTGCACCGAATTAAAACAAGCATTTCCTGACTCCATTCTGCTCTTAATTTCTTCCTGAATAGAATTTTGTTATGTGAAGGTTGTCCCCATATATTTTAACTCTCCCGCCCATTCAAAGGAACTACAAGGTGGTTCAAATATGACCGGGACTGATTTGTGTGTAAACAAGCCGCACTGCGCAGCAGCTGTGCGACCTTGAGAGAGTGAAGCC
>JGI20166J26741_11608362_pt1 | contig 11612 bp, 8 predicted proteins | sample TergutCu122P5_FD_26741 | JGI IMG/M metagenome (IMG submission 26741) | reverse complement strand
AGACATCAGAACAACGTTTCGGTCGAACCTGCCAAGCTACAGGAATGCTGAGGCTCCTACTGCTGACGACAGGTAAGAGTTCCGACTGAGCAACTAGAACGAACCATATTAGGCAGAACCATTTTCTAAACTATATTCCGGGCATTATTAAGGGCAAGGCAGTGTGTTCAAACTGTACATACCCAAGCAATTGTAGATAGGGCACTTTATATAATATATACACATATATTGTTACGTGGTCTTTTTCTACTGTGATTGTCCCGGAACCTAAGACCCTTCATACACTGTACCTCAGCCGAACCGCTCGCGGCCAAGCTACCATAAAGTACCTAATTTGGGGCCACTCGTAACCGAGACCCCGATCCGGACACTACAATACCAGTTAGAGAAGAGATGTGAAGGTCTGTGAATGAGAAGAAAGGTACATATTTATATCCTTTTTATTTATATTATTAAATATAGATATTATTGTTACCATTAAATACAGATATTATTATTATTATCAAATATTATTATGTAACCGTACCGGTTCGAACCTCCATGGCCAAGAGGGGAGAGAGAGAAAACATAGTATATCAAAACAGAGCCAGATAATTATCCTTACATTCTTAATATTTCCCAACATGAATGAGTCACTCAATTTAAACTGTTCAGTAATTAAATGAAAATTTTGCAATAAGCTTCTTTTTTTTGTATCTTGGAGTAAGAGCCAATATTTACAGATCTGGTTGAAGACGCATAGATTCATCCGAAAAAATTAGCTCGTGTAAATATTCTGTCACACTATAAAGAGAAAGCGGCGAGATACTAGCCATAAGATATTCTTACATGTTTCTGTGTATTTCGGCAAACAAGAGTAAGGTAGGCTGTAGTCCTAGTCTAATGTGCGCTAAAACAGGCAGAGGCCCTGGCCTAGTACTTAGACGGTCGCCCCAGGTACGGTGTTTGGAAACGATGACAGCAGCCTAAATTGCGGTAGCGATAGTGATACCGGCGTGAGAATGAGAAGCGATGAAGGAGTAAACATAACATTTACTCGCACCTGTAGATCTCGTGTTCGTTCCAAATACACAGGACATTATTTTGCAACGGTTGTACGTGAGATCGTGACATTTACAAAATAAATTTTACATGAGTCATACGCAACAGAAGGTGTTACTAGTCATTCGCCTACAACGTGATTCTGAGTATAAAAGGAGGGGAGTCATCCAGACATCTTTCGCGATCTTCCAATCGTACTGTTAACATCGCTAATTTGTTTTCATTTTTAAAAGTGATTTAGCGTGTGTGTGTTTGTATAATTTCTCATTACTTCACCGTGCAGAACGAGATTACCCGCCACTACAGGCGCTTCAACGCCGAAGGAGGACAGCTAACTGTGAGGTTGACGGCACCTCCTCCCGCGAGCTCGGCGGCGCGACATTTTGCCAACAGTTTAGGATGAGTTATTTGAATATTCGTTGCGCGATCTCCAACCCAGTAATATGGTGGGCATCTCGATTCACAACTCTGACAATCAACAGGACAGGCCTGTAGGGCTGTTTGAGGAGGAGGGATCAAATTTATCGGGACACCCTCTGTAGCGTGTTTAAGAAATTGATGCAATCAAACGCCAGATACCAGTCTATGGACACTCTCACGTTTGAGGTGCATTCAGTCTGGATGCCAGTGGGTTTTGGCAAGAGGGCGGAGATGTCGAAAGGAAGATCCCTGGCTCTGATGGCTCATCTCAAGTGAATTATAGTGGAAGTGAATGCCTACGAGAACTGCCTAGAACACGCGCTGGTGAGTGCTGTGGCCTGAGTGACGAACGATCCCCAGTACGAGGCCTATAGGAAAGGGCGAAAGAAGATTTTGCCCAATGTCCGCTAGTTGTTGCAGGCAGCGGGTGTTGATCTCAGTAGAGGAGGAGGGATCCCTAAACTACACGCCTTTCAGCGTTGTCACAGTATGGGTTAGTGGTGTATTCAGGTCTGCGGTGCAACAGCATCATGTTTGACGGCCAGGTAGCCTCGCCCCAGAGTATCAACCTAATGTGTGACGGTCAGAATTATCACGACATCACAAACCTGACGGGGACCATGGCCGAGCTGTAAGTGAGCCTCGCGTGCAACATTGGTTGTAGCAGTGGTCCGCAGCACAGGTATGACGCGTCGTGCGATGCTTGCTCGGTTATTTCTCCCTGCATCTAGGACAATGCTAGGATCGCCTGGACGAGTGTAACAGATACTTTAGGAACACCACATGCTTCGATAATCACAAACATCTGAAGATATCGGGAAAACCCGTGTGCGAGGTCAAGAAACGCTGTCGTGAGTTTGGCGTTATGAGGAAGCAATCATGAATGTAACAAACGGTATTGTTCATACTGTCTGAAGAACAGGAAGTTGGGGCAAAGGAGTTACATGTCTCCTTTTTCAGACAAGGCACCATGTAACAATAAGGTGCTGTATATTTTTTAAGATTTCCAAAAACCACGCAGGACAGAAAGTGCGGCGATACTTCGTTCGATGGCGTGACTAATCCGGTGTTCATCCAGCAGTTTTGTGCCGTGTGCGAGGAGGATGCCGATGTGGATGTCGACTGCCGAGGGTGCGGTATTAGGAAACATTCTTTGGCCAGATCCCGTCAGTGATCTAATTTCCTATGTGTTTAAATCAAGACCCTGGACTGACAGAGTGGTGGCTATTTCCCATAATGCCAAGACTTTCGACCTCCACTTCGTGCTAAATCGTCTTGTACTGATGAAGCTGCTACCCAAGCTCCTTATCATGAACGGGCAGAAGATCATGTGCCTGATGGTGAAGAACGGCACGTGGCAGGGTAATCTCGATTACCTAACCTTGCCACTCAGAAAATTGCAAGAGCATTCGGTCTCACAGCCCACAAATTGTGGTACCCCCACGTCTTCAACACAATGGAGAATATTATCTATATGTGTCCCGTGCCCGACGTCTCGTACGACATAGAACAGATACACGAGTCTGAAAGGAAAGACTTTCAATCTTGGTACGAAACCGTCGGAAAGACGGAAGTGTTCGATAACAGGCGAGTGCTGTACTGCTAACGTGACGGTGATGAGAGAAGCGTGCAATACATTTCGCAGACTTGTTCTACAAATAGGGGATGTGAAGTGTTTCTTGGGAGTATGACGGTGGCATCGGCCTGTAATAAAGTGTTCCGAAAAAATTCTCTAGCCAGATAGGATAGGTATAATTCCTTTCGGAGGCTATATTGATAATAGAAAACAGAGCAAGAAAGCCATCGCTAGGTTTTTGCGCGAGGAGAAGTAGGGCAAGAGGATCCTACATGGGAGGAATGGCAAGGAGCGCCAACTGGCCGAGCTTCCCGATTACGTGTCGACGGCCTTTGTGAGTAGACACGCACTGTGTACGAGTTCAAACGATGCTACTGGCGTGGTCAAACGTGCATGCCATTGAGAAAATTACCTATTGCATGCGGGGGCGAAAACTTGGCCGAGAGGTAGAGCAAAACAAACATCGTTTGGAGCTAATAGCGCAGGCCGGTTACCTGGTCAATGTGTAATGGCAGTGTAAGTTTGAACCTCCCGAAGAAATTAGAGTGGTAGAAGAACACCTGCATCTGAGAAAGAGAGACGCCCTGTACGACGGAAGCACCAAGACCCTGCGTCTACCTTACAAGGTAAAAGAGGGCTAAGAAATAATACAGGATGTAGACGTGATGAGCCTGTATCCGTGGGTGTGTAAATATTTTAAATTCTCTGTCAGACATAACACGATTCATCTAGACCGCGGTAAAACGGGGACATTCATGCCATGCTCGAGAAACAACTAGTAAGGTGCACGGTGCTGACTCTCCTGGAGTTTCATCGTCCTGTACTGTCATACGGGTACAACGGTCAATTGTTATTCTGTCTTTGTCGGACGTGCGCACAGTCGGGGGTTCAAGAGAAGAGTCATCAGGAGACGAGCTCGGAAAGGGTTCTGACCGCCACTTGGATCGTGGAAAAGTAGGGTTTTTGTCGAGGGCAGCAAACGCGTACTCATAATACGCGAATTTAAGGGTACGCGGTAACACACTATGACCCGAAGACTGGCGAAGAAGGCCACTTTGTCCAATATATTGACACATTTCTCAATTTAAAGTTGTAAGCCAGCGGTTCTCGAAGTTGGGTGCAGGGGCACGAGGACGAAGACCGGTACGTCCAGTACTTTCGAGAAAGAGAAGTAATCGAACTCTATAAGACCATGATCCAGAAGAACGCGACCAAGAGGATGTTAGCCAAACTCTACCTCAATTCGTTCTTGAACAAGTTGATGGAATCGAGCAACAGACGTCAAAATAATATGGTTGAAGACCCACAGGAAGAATTCAGGTACTTAGAAATGCCAGGTTGTGTGGGTTACCTAGACGTATATGGAAGAGGAAGAGAATATACCAGTACTTCGTCACACGATTGAGGTAACTGACGCTTATGTGACAACCGGGGCGCGTCTGAAACTCTACAATACCTGTACTCATTGAACGAGAGGGCAATCTTTCCGTCATTTATATCCAGAAGTGTGGGCATTCTCCGGCCGTGACATTAGGAGGTAAGTTGGAGACAAGACTAATGAGCTCGGCATGAACGAATATATCGAGGAGTTTGTGTCTGGTGGCCACAAAAATTATTCGTACAAAATTGTGAATGCTGGAATCTGGCAAAGAAGTCCGTGTGTATGGTGCGCGGGATCACCCTCATTTATGCCGCAACTCAGCTCGTCAATTTTGACAGCATTCGTGACATGATTTGGGCGCCGATGCCAGAGATGTCACCACCGTTCGCACCAAGAAGAAGTTTAAACGCAAGAAAAGAATGTACGACGGTAATGGTCCCGCCGGTGGAGACACGGTAACCATAGTGTCCGAACTCGATGAGGAAGTGTACCGATTCTCGTTTCCCAAAGTCAGACGAGTTGATGAATTTGACTTGGTCCCTTTCGGGTACATAAAGAAAGAGCAGAGCAGTTCCCCTTCTCAGTACGTGTCATGAACGCGTTAAGGAACCCTTTTACCTTATGATCAATTGAGGCAGTGTTTGCGGCAAGACTTCATACTTTGTCCGTTTAATCGCAAGTCTATACAGACTGTATACAGTGTCAAATTTACGTGATATCCTGTGGTGTTACTGCGAAGACTCTGCCATCCATTGCGAGCAGGTGGTCGCTGAAGGATGACGGATCAACAATCACAGGAGCATCCCGAAATTCGAGAAAGCGAGTAACGGTCCGAGACTAGTAGTAATGGAGAATCTCCTGATCGAAGTTTATTCGAGGGACGTTTGCGATCTCTTTACCAAAGGCAGGCATCATAGGAACATCAGTGTAATACTCATCACAAAGAACCTGTTCCACCAGGGACGTTTTAGCAGGGACATATCTCTTAATGCCAAGTACCTGGTCGTTTTCGTCCTTAATTCGCCAGAAACGTTTATACTGAAGAAAGCAACGGATTGTATGAGACTTTTCTCGACGCTACGCGAAGGCCGCACAGTTACCTGCTGCACCATCTCGCACAGGATACGGATGATCGTCTTCCATTTCGAAACTTTATATTCCCCTCAAAAGTGGCAGTGGTCTATTCTCCAGCAGGCTATGAAAAGGATAGATCGAATTATCGCCTCTTACAAGCCCTCAAGTCCGCTTCGCCCCCAACTACGAAAAGCCATAATAGAGAATTCGGACACGAATCTAGTGCTCGGCATATCCAAATTAACACTCAACATCCTAAACGGCAACTGTAAAATTTCCTGGAGCGATGTTGATCATTTGCGCAAAAACAAGACCGTCCTGCGACGTCTGGTCCACAAGGGGATTGCGCTCTGCAAGAAGAGGAAGCTGATTGTGCAGCGAGGCGGATTCCAGCTGCTTCTATTGACGGAAGCGCTTTCGGCCTTACCTAGTCTCATTCGGTTGTAAAAACACGTTACAGAAGTTGCTGTTCGTGTCGCCCGAATACTTTGAGCGGCTATGGTTCCACGATAAAGAAGACGACGCTTAAACGGAAGCACGCAACCAGAGGCGCCAAATGCGAAATCTGTTGAAGAAGATGAATGCACGTCCATACGATTGATGGTTAAAGTTGCGAGAGGTGCAGGACGGCCTACTGAGGTGGCCTGAAAAGAAGAGGCGCCCTATTGCACTCCCGATGTACGGAACTGAGGCCAGAACTCCTAGTCTTTCGAGGCATGTAAATATGAGCATACAGACCTACGAATTGGACCGAAACGTAGATATAAATATGATGAAGAAATGGGAGCAGCTTCGTAAGTGATTACGAAGAGCCTGAAGATGAAGAGATTGTACGATTCGGTGGAACTTATTTCGGGAAGATAGCCTGTCGTTACCTGTGACAGTACGTGACGAGCGATCGCTCAATCGATGCAGTGTATGGGATCAGAAGAGGGACTAACCGGACCCAAGTGATCGTGGATCCACTGTTGTCGGTAGATGAGAACAATGACGTAACTCTACTTTGCGTGACGTAAGAAGGCACGGAGGGAATGTGGGAGCTCTTGACCAAAACGAATGTCGATCGGTCGCTCGTCACATCCTATGGTGTGAGGTCGTATAAGCGCATTCTAGAATCGACGAAAGGGCATTTGTGTGACGACACTTCGGGACACATCAACACCATCCGTGGACCCAAGTTTAGAGACGTCATATCACAACTGTTCCCTACGGGTAGCGGAAGGGTGATTAGGCAGCGGCAACTTTGGACGACCTTTAGACAATGAACTGGTTATATTACGATCTCTCGCAAGCGTTGTCACTCGAATCGCATCGGAAGTTCGGCACCAGCATCCTGATAAATAAATTGAGAAATGTTATGACAGAATTCTCAGGCATGGAAAAGCCTGAAAACTACCACACCACATCATCAGCGACGTTCCTACTTTCGCGGGGGTCTTTCCGTCCGATCTCATACCTTCTCATCCACTGCCCGGATTCGTCAAATACACACTTATCATAAATATAATGACTAACAGACCCAACACTTGACTCCCATCAAACTTTGTCTGATAAACAGTAACTTTTATAAAAATGACTAAGAGTTCTAGGTAACGCTGCCACCACCTCAGACTCTTGAGGAAAATCAAGACTAATATTATCGCGGAATTTCCGAACAACTCGTTCAGTTATGTAACTAGTTTTAACAAGTAAATTTCTATATTTTATAATATGCAAATAATACAGAAGGGAGTATAAGGTCCACACAAAATAATAAATGTAATAAGCATTTTAACAGTTTAGAATGATCAGCCTGCCTTTCTGTATGTTTCGTAACGTATAAATTTAGAATATAGATATAAAATAATCGAAGTGAAATCCGAAAGTACTGGACATGAACTTTAAACAAACACAGTTAACACAGATTACCTAGTATGCAGATAAAGTTGAGCAGTATTATAGAATCTTGTAGTAACTTTCAATGATTCACTTGCCTATTGTTAAACAATTTATCTTCAGTATCAGGTGCGTAGCTGCCAGCAAGAAATTTAGACCTTGAGTGTGTTGTCAATGACCTTTAAGGGGGAATAATAAAGTAACACTGGCTAGTCATTACATTCCTAAGAGGGTAGCGAACTATAAGATACACTACCGGGTTCAAAGGTGTATAAATTGTTAGGTATTTGCTGAATTTAAGAGATTTGACAGTTTATCCTCTTTTGTGCCTAACGAAACTGTAAAAATCGAACGGGTGAAGTGATACCAGTAAAATATGAAAGATTAAAATATTATAAATTGCAGTAAATCCTTCATTCATTACAACTGCCCATCTTTATAAAATAAGTTTGGGTGAAAGGGCGTAGCCAAGTTTCAAACCAAATTAATATATGCGTAGATAATTAGACACGTAATGAATGAAATGTTTAACACTTGACTGATTGTATAAATAAGATACTATATGTCTGCATTAAAGTTGAAAGTCATAATAACAATAGCATTAATAATAATAATAATAGGAGTATGGAATATGGAAATGGAAAGAAGTATTATGTGAAGTTTACCATGTATATATATAAATATATATATACACAGAATATCGCATACGAGTTACTGTTTTCAACCTAGACGGAGATAAAGTCCACTGTATGTTGGCTGGTGTCTGCAGGTTGAGATGCACGTAGGTGTATACGATATTTGCATTCGGGTAAGAATTCAAAGTCAGCATTCTTCTGAAGGTCTTCATCTCGGCACGTGTTTATAGATGCTCCGATGTTAGTACGTTCGTTGTAAAGGATATGAGGCAACTATTATTATCTGGTCTTGTCTTTGCTCTTCGCAGTGTAACTAGCGTGGTTCATGTATTTCACGTGTTTCCGATGAACTTTCAGAAGTGGGGTGTTTGGTTGAGAGGGTGTACAATATATGTTGCTCATGGGGGAATAAACAAGGTAACAGAGGATGCTAAGAAATTGGGGTGTACAAAGGGAGGTTGAAGTAATTTGGAACATTTTGTTCGTCTTTCTTGAAACATTGTGGTCTGGTGTACGTGCAAGATTGAATAAAGTTTGTATCTTTCTTGGCGTTACATTGTTGAGTTGTTGAATTTCGTGGTCTGTGGCAATAGAAATGTAGTCTGGTATATAAATCTGTGATGAATCAAGTTCTGTTTGCGTCGATCCATGAAGTTCAGGCAGTAGTTGATTTTCATTTGATGTGACATAACAGTTCGATGAATTATGGAGAAATCTAGGGCTTCTTGTTGTCGAGATCCGAGCAATGCAGTGTGGCCTGATGTCGTGAAGTAAAGTGATATAACCACAGTGTTCAGTAGCGATGCAAGAGTGGTGTCGTGTGGTTAATAAAAAGTTTCCGACGTCATAGTTCGTCAGTATACTTTGTCCGAAAAAGAAGACTAGCTTCGAATGTCAGTTCTGGCTCTTAAAAATTGCAATGTCAGCTGAGCATATAGTCAAGATACCGTTTTTGCAACGATTAAAGTCTGCTTCTGTAAGCAATGTGTAAGCTTTTTGACTGTGTTGTAAACCAATATACGTATAATCAATTGAATATTGAGAAAATCTATCAGAAGATATATGAACTGGCAGGGTAATTATTGTAAATAGAGTGAAGTAACGGTTTGAGGGTTTCAACGGTACACTTAAAATTAAATTAATATGGCGAATATTTGTTACAACAGACACTGTGACTAAATGATAATACAAATGTATAGTGTCAACGTTTGTGCCTGCTATCAATTCATTACCCTCTGGTAATTTTAAAGTCACATTTCTCAAAATGTTTTGCAAAGCTACAGTGTTAATAAGTTTTATAGGTAACTTTTTTGAATAGCGTATTGTACTGCATCAAATAAGTCATCTATCGTTGGGTCATCTGTGCTAAAGTGATTTCCATTTGCATAATAGTTGAATACAGCGTATTTTGTTGATGACGAGTAATGTTCAGCCATAGAGTACCTCTAGTAACTTGTTGAAACTCTTCATGGATCTGAACTACATTGACTTTGATAACACCGGATAAATTCGTTATCGCTTCTGAGTTAATATTTATAATAGCGCTCAAATCTTTCACATATGTCAGTTGGCTAGAAAGAGAATGAGATATATCTAAACACTTAAGTTGTAAATAATTTATCACATCACGGAGTAAATTGATGTCAGAAACGGTTGCAGCTCCAAATGAAGTTTTCAAAATTGTAACTCCAAAATCTAACAATGCTTTACGACGGTCTAGTCTAGGTAAAATTTGATGGAGGTCATGCAGTTTGGATTCTAGTGTCTACAACAATGCTTCAATTTGCTTCAGTTCATGAATTGGTTTAAAATCTTGCTTTAGATGCTCAATTATCAACAAGCCTGATCTAAGCGTAGAGATTACATCTGAGTACGTACGTAGGTTGACATGTATTAGAATACGCCACGAGTCGCTCAATAATATAATATCGGTTTCTCTCAGAAATATGACATTGTGGTTTAGAGGTTGAATAATCTGTCCAGCTATCACATTCTGCAGAACTCTTGTAACACATGAATTAAGCAATTACGGCGTGATAAATTCATTAACTGATTGTTGAATTATAATTAGCTAAATATTTACGGCGGTTGAGTATTTAGATGCTCTTGAAACATGATTCTAGCTCGGGTGCTTGTAATGCGTCGGTCAGTACGTGTAACTTGAAGTTCTCTTCGCGTCCTAGGCGTGTCTTTTGGTGAGTAATTTGGATCAGCATGGTCGCAAGAAGGAATGTCAAAAGTTCATTGGATAGGATTAGGGGTGTAAAAAATTTGTTCTGGCAAGATATAACGTTTTGTTGGGTTATTTAAATCTTCTGTTATTTTCAATGGAAATGGCCCAAACTCAAATTCATTTTCCTCATTTTGCTCTAAGTGTTTCGCCGATCGTTTTGGTGATTTCTTCCGTGTTTTCTGTTCCACTTTAGATTTCCAAAGACTTTTATTGTAGCATTTCTTTAGGCTGTTTATGTGAAAAACTTGCTTTTTGGGACTTTGACTGATAATTTGATATTTCAATTCAGAAATTATTTTTCTAATCTTGTATGGTCCTGCCAAGGGGCTATAAAATTTTCCCGTCAGACCAGATTTCATTGCCGGATAGTATAGGTAAACTAAATCTTTCGCGTCAAATGTACGTGCATTGGCTTTTCGATCTAGAGCTTTTTGTTGTGGTGATGCGATTTCATGTTTGACTTGGCTAATATCTCATAGTTTTTTTTTCAGACTAGCTTTTAGTTTTCGTATGTGGGAATCTAGATCTGGATTTCCACTTGGTAGGCGCGTTTTTAGCTTATCGTTGTTGGGCATTTCCATCTCTCTCCCGTGTAGCAAGTGGAACAGCCTGTACCCAGTATCTGAATTTTTATATGGCGAGGTAGGCCATTAGAAGGAATGGTATCAGGATATCCCAATTTGTATATGTCGCATTAATATAATGCGAAAGGCTGTTATGTAAGGATCTAGTCCATCTTTCCGAAAATCCGTTTGACATGGGGTGGTACCTAGTGGTACGCGTCCTGTGTATTTCTAATACTGTAATACCTAAGTTGGGGCTGAATGCGTGTGGCCCCAAAATAAGCACTATTTATGGTAGCTTATCCGCGAGCGGTTCGACTAAGATACGTTTGCCGGAGAATCCAGGATTCCAGGGACAGACACAGTAGAAAATGATTTGTGCAATTATATATTATACAATAATGTCCTATTTACATTAGGCTCAAATTTACAGTTTGGAGCGCACTGCCTTGCCCCTAATAATGTCCGGAATAAAGGTGACTTGCAAAAATGACTCTGAAGTGTCTTATTGTAGTTGCTCAGTCTGAACTCTTACCTTTCGTCAGGAATAGGAATGTCAATTGTAGTGGCCACTACAGGGAGTAAGTAACAATGGTAGTTTCGGCGAGGCATTGTTAAGAACTTGTGTACTTTGTAGTTTTATTTGTAGTGAGCGTACCTGCTCTGCTAATTTGTTTAGTCACATCCGGCGAGCTGCTGTCGTGAGAACGGACGCCTCAGCAAACTTTGCGCTGCTTTGAGAAATTGAGGAAAGTGTAGTCAGTAGTTTTCACGGTGAAGCTTTGCTGAAGATAGGATTTTACCAGTTAAAACT
>JGI20166J26741_11608251_pt1 | contig 11612 bp, 5 predicted proteins | sample TergutCu122P5_FD_26741 | JGI IMG/M metagenome (IMG submission 26741) | reverse complement strand
TGGTGACTACATTGAAGGACAGTAAAACTTCGAAACATGTATCTATTTTGTATCAGTTGTAAATAAATAGTTGCCACTATTAAACTTCCAACCCTCGTAGGTTAGGCTGTTCTGACATCTGAATTTCAATCGTTCTTATGATTATGTGAATGAAAGGCTATTCGTGATCATGAATTTCTTTCCGAGATGTCCACAAACTTCTGTTCTTGCTCACTACATGATAGCAATATGCAGTCTTTTGCAAATCGCTCCTTAAACAATAAAGTTTATGTATGCTTTAGCCCACGTTGGAAGGCTTAGTGGACCTGATCACATCAAGCTTTAAAGTTTAGTCCGCCCACGGATGTGTCAACATTCCTTTCACCTACTTCGAAATGATTCGATTATCCTTGCACGAAGGGTTGTGACGTCATGCACAAATTTTCTGTAAATATAATTCTTCACACACCCCCACAGGAAGAATTCTAAGTTAGTGACATCAGGAAGGCGTAGGAGCCAGGAGATGATTCCACCACCTGATAATTACCTCGTGAGTAGTTAAGCTTCCACGTTATTTCAAGTGAAGGAAATTAAGAAGAAATAAAATGCATAAAAAATGAGCCAACTTTCCTGCGTAAATGCCAGGTTCTGGTACGAGTATGTCAAGATAAGCGGGATGTAAAGCTTTTTTCAACCATCCACAGAGGAAAGATTGTGGAGACAGAAAAGAATAATCGAAAGGCTGCAAAATGAAGTCAGACGTAACTGACGATCGTGATAAATTTATGCGAGGCGTGGATAGGGCAGAAGAAATGATGCCATATTGATCAAGATGCAGCAAACCCATTCAATGGATGGAGGGATATGTTATTTTTTCTTCAAGTGGCTGCCCTAAACAATTTCGAATTGTTAAAAAAATGTACCACAGACTAAAATCACAAGGGAAGGACCATGCTGTCAACGGCTTCATGCTTCACCGTGTTCAGACAATGACAGTCAGCGTGTAGGGAATGCGAGATGATGGCGGGGTCGATGTGTCACTTCCCTCAACATAAACTGCACCGACGCCACCGTCAACCAACCGGCTGACGATGACGGATTCAGCTAACCGTCTGCAGGATGGAAAGGAAATTTGTAGGATGGTCCAAATTCTGCCAGTTAAAGAACAGAAAGCTGCGTCCAAAAGAAAACGCACACTTTGCTCAGAACACAAAGAAAAGAAGCCAGTGTTAAACGACCAAATTGTTGCGTGGAACTTAACAGAACTCTTTGTTTCGGCCAATACCGCACGAAGAAAACTTACTAAACAGACACACAGACATTTAATATTATTCCAGAGAGATATTCTAATAGTTCCTTTAAAAACTGGTATAAATTATTCATGTGCATTGAGTTAAAGAAATATATGTATATTTCCTGAATTTTCGACTCATTCCCTTAAAAGGCCTGCGACAGTGTGGGTGGCATATAAAAATGCCCAATCCCAGGAAGTGGAATAACTTTCGGAACAGAGAGCTTACTGAAAATTTGACAGTTCTACAGCTGGTCAAGCCATCCTACATTGTCACGAAACATTAGATTTTCATTCATATTTACGATGGGCATACTGACCAAGTTCGTTTCTGTTTGTCGTAAAGGGAACAGCCGAATATAGTGTGCTTCTTCGCAGACTTCTTCTTGAGTGTGGTAATATTTTGCGAATGTTTCTGGTTTCGCTGTAACATTGTTACTAAAGTTCTGTCCGCGTTTCCGAAACCTGTGACACTAATTAATGCAGAGTTTGTGGTTTCTGCTTACAAACATACTGTACTGTGTGGAGACAGTATTTCCTCCGCAACGTAGATACTCACCAATTAGGTAACACGGAGTGATAACCACAAAGAAAAAAGAATCATTCTTTCTTATTTTCAAATTAAAGTGATGAAAATTTTTCATCTCTGCGTGCGTGTTAAGAATCCCGCCATTTTAAATTATAACCTAATTAGCATAATAACACAAAATATGTAGTTTGTCACTACACAAGTGTCTCCTGCGTTCGACTAAATGTGATTAGGGGGTTCACAGGCAGTGGCACTGTTACTGGGCTTCGTATGATTTTACTGCAATTAATTGAGAGGTTGACTGACTGACTGATTGACTGACTGACTGATTGACTGACTGATTGACTGACTGATTGACTGACTGATTGACTGACTGATTGACTGACTGACTGACTGATTGACTGACTGACTGACTGACTGACTGACTGACTGATTAACTAACCAGATGACTAACCAACCAACTGAGCAGGGTCGTTCTTGAGGAAGCAACAGTTTCTTTATAATAAAACAAAATAGATGCACTAATTTCACAAATTTATTTTGGCATGAAACTCTACATGTTTCGGACAGTTCCTCTGTCTATCATCAGGAGTTTATTCACTGTACACTGAGCAATGGTATATGTCATACAGGTTTGTAGACAACTTTCGAGCAGGATCATCCTGCTCCTGCTCGAAAGCTGGCTACAAACTTGTATGACATATACCATTGCTGAGTGTACGGTGAATAAACTCCTGATGATGGATAGACGAACTGTCCGAAATATGTAGAGTTTCATGCCAAAATAAATTTGTGAAATTAGTGCATCTAGTTGGTTTATTATAAAGAAATTTGTTACTCTGCACGGTCACATGAACATAAAAAAAGCAACATTTATTTAGCTAGATAAGATATTCAGCGCATTTTTAAAATTCGAAGTTTATCTCTTTCCACAAGACCTCGACACGCGTTGCTGTCCGATGCCACATTCATCCAGTTCATAACTTACCAACGTATTTATTTAAAACCAGTTTAATATTATCCACATATGTAGGTCTGGGTCTTCAAAGTGATGTATTTATTCCAGCTTCCACCACCACATTTCACATGTCAGGTTCATACCATATTCTTTGATTTGACAGTCCTAGTAATGTTTGGTGATGAGTACAGATTATGAAGGTTCTCATTATGCAGTTTTATCCAGACTCCTCTTTCTTCCTCCGTCTCACGTCCAAATACTATCCTTTATTCCTCTCTTTTCAAATGATTTTCATTTTTGCTGGTCTCTTAGGTTGGGCATTACGTATTACACTCATCATTATTTTAAGAGCCCACCTTACATAAGCTTGCTAGTTTAAGCCCAAAAAATTTCTCAATTTACTGTTTGAAGTCCACGTGACCCTGACCCAGGGAGTGACATGCAAAATATTTGTGAGTTGTTGAATGGTTTATAAAAGGAGGGTGAAACAAATATTGTTCTAAAAGTCATCTCTTGCGTCTCATAAAGTACTGCATATCCATTACACGGATCAAAGGTCCGTTATGTTTGTCGAAACAGCAGTATTAGCTCCGGGAACCAAAAGAATCACAGAAAGAAATTCTGCGGACGACATACTGACGTTTTTAACCTTTACCTTTTCAAGTATTAAGTTCATCTAAGTAATATACCGAGCCCTTCTTTTATCCCTGGTTGTGATTCTGGGAAAGTGGACTTAAATTAAATAGGCGTAAATCAAAAATGGTAATTCCATCAGAAATAATGGATTAGCGAAATAGTACGCAGCCAGCTAAAGGGCGTCAAAACGAAAATGAGAGCGTAAATTAGAAAGAGGTTTAAAGTTGAAAGGGGCTTTAAAGCAAAAAGGCCTAAAACATTCGGGCGTGAGACAAGGGCTGGATGTAATCTAAAGAAACTGTAGCTCAGTGAAAACACAGTAGGTCACATTTACAAGAACGGTCGGTTAAAGTTGTTCAGGGAAGTGCTCGATGTTCGTTCTGAGAATCGCACGATGACATCGAGTATGTAATCTGCGTGAATAAAAATGCAGGGTTCTTCATTAGCAGCCAGTATGTGCGGTTACTACTTCTTTAGCACATGAAGGAAGGTGTATGCCTATTTCTCACTGCTGTGTAAAGGGTTAATGCACAAAACAAAATTTATTGCACGTTTCTGTGTGTAATACTGCACATCGCAATGAAAGTAGAAATAACTGAAGATTGAAGATGGCCGTTTTCTGAGAACTGACACCATGTATTCTGGTGAATGCTTGTCGATGTTCAGGAAAACGTACAATTGTTGTTCTGCTCCGAAGACGGACGCAGTGTCTTGTTCCGAAATATCGAAAGTTCCTTCCAGACTAAACGCCATACTACCCCTAAGGCATGATCATTTTCACCGCAGTAGGGAATTAAAATTTGGTATAAATTAAGGGTTTTTTTAAATTTTTTTCTCCTTTTGGGGGCTGAGTTATATTTGTGTTCTCACACACATGCGCAACCTCCCCAAATGCTACTTATGGGATGTAGCTGTAGACAGTAAGGACTGAATTATTACTTAAATACGACAAGGCCTTGAGGAGATTAGGTTTGAAGTTACCGTGTGATATTCTCCTAATCTGGGGTTTTTACTGTCGGTTTTTGATTTGAATGGCCTAGTGAATTACCTACATGAAACTTACGTTATTTAGATAGAGATGTACACAAACATTTTCGGCATTTGGCTTCAAATTTGAATATTACAAAATGTGAAATAAAAAGCGAATAACCTAGGCTACTTCGGTCGATGTTGTTTTGCGGTAAACATTACTGATATATTGAATATTGCCCGTCCATTTGGGTTCTTAAAAAATTAGTGTTCGGAAAAAAATGGATTCAGCTTCCAGAATGTGGTGCATGAAAAGCCCCAAGATCGTGTACGGCCTACAGTGTTCAAAATAATAATAATATTAAAAGGCATGTCCAGACATGGAGGCACTTCTTGTCATGTTACTCTAGTTTAATTGTCTTCTACGACAATAAAACGAGCCGAGAACGTGAGCTGAACGTAAAACTTGTGTTTAAACGCTACGGTCTTTTTTTTTTCCGATCCCAAGTGTTATGTGACTAGGAACTGGGGTCAACGCAGACTAACTTATATGAAAATTGTAACGTGCATACTGTACCTGGAGATTGAGTAATAAGAGACTTATTCTAAATGGTCAATGCAAGTTTTATAAGTACTTACGTGATCACACGGGCGCAAGAGAGCTAAATATATTATGTTTGTGATGACATATCAAAATATCTATTTGTCATTTAAAGAAAACCCAACTTGATCCACAATTTATCTTCAGTATATTTCGTCAAACACATCTACATGTTTCGGGTGTACCTATAGCCCATCATCAGGAAGTGCACCGTATGGATACAACAATTGGTACTTATTTTTTTTTTAGATGACTGTCTGTTGTCCTGGCTGGGTTGGAACCCAGTTCCAACTCAGCCAGAACAACAGACAGTCATCTAAAAAGAACAATAAGTACCAATTGTTGTATCCATACGGTATACCTCCTGATGATGGGCTATAGATACGCCCGAAACATGTAGAGGTGTTTGACGAAATATACTGAAGATAAATTGTGGATCAAGTTGGTTTTTCTTTAAATGAATATATTGAGATGGACGGTCAACAAAACATAAAATTTAGCTATTTGTCAATGCACTCAGTGTTATTTCACCAACCAAAAGCGCAATATTAAATATATATGAATATTAAATGCGTATCTGCGACATGTTTTGGTACCAGTGTACCATCTTCAGGGAGAACAGAATGCCAGTTATAAAACCAATTTCCATTGATAAGCTGTTATTTGCAAGGTTCTTCAGTCTGCAGCAGCTTCGTTGTTGATGTCAATTAAGTATAGGCCCGCAACGGCAAAGTTGTATATGTCTTTAAAATCGTGTACCTTCTGTGCTTAAGTGACATCAACAACGATGGTACTACAGACTGAAGAACCTTGCAAATAACAGCTTATCAGTGGAAATTGTTTTTTAAAATTGACATTTTGTTCTCCCTGAATAAGGTACTCTTGTACCTAAATATTTCGCAGATACGCCTTTAATATTTACGAGTATATATAATTTATATTGTGAATTTGGTTGCTGAAATAAAACTGAGACCATTGACCTGAAAATGCACGAATGGACAACTTTAAAATAATATTTATTTGTGTAGAATAATTCTGTTACTCTATTCCAAGACTCCCCAAGTGTGGTCGATAGAAAGCGCAGCTGGTAGGAGTGTTTACAGCAGATATTGAAATGTAATATGGGAGTGTAATTGGACGGCCATCATTTGAAGATTAGGCAAATTATATGAATAGTTTTTTAGCTGCAATAAAATTGGTTGGGCGATCGATGAGGAGGAGCGAGTACTCGGGGTTTCAACACGTAGTTGTTTTGTAGTGTTGAAATTTAATAAAATTCGTTAAAGCAAATTGCATTTTGGACTTTAATGTATGTTGCATACATTTATCATGTCCATTTATTCTCTTGAAGGGGGACATGGGCTGCTGACGTCATGTTCGTGTATACGCATACAGGTAAAGTCTGCCTGGTTTAAAATATTCCGAACAATTTGATATGCTTTATGAAACATTTGAGGATCCCTGTGACCCAACTGTCTTGGATAGAACAGGCCCGGGTAGGTTTTGTGAAGCATATGCACAATTTTCAGCTTTTCATGGCTTCGTTCATTGTAATTGGTTCAATATTTAGAAACTAGAATCCTGGTAAACACTACGACCAGATGAATCCGTAACTTTAGCTTTCAACTCGGTTTCTGTACACAATATAAAACTTTTTCTTTCTTACACGTGGTTGAATTACATGCAAAGTGTTTAAATGTAGGGCTGACAGTGAAATCTGAATCTGAGTTTCCATATTCTGGTCCTGTTTTTTTTTTTTCAGTTTAAGATCTCTTTTTCACTTGTACGTGTTTTCCCCCTAATGACAAGTGTAAAAATGCCTATTCGAAAACTCAAAATTTAAGAAAACGTCAGCTCTGTACTTGTTTCTTGTGTGTTTTTCTGATGTTCGTATCCGTATTTTGGCGATCTGAAAATGCGACTTCTGCACATCGCTCCATTTGTCTATAGAAAGTATACACTAAATAGTTTCGGATGTTTGGAGGTTAGAATTCGTGTTGCGGTCTGAAATATATACAAAGTCCGCATTTTCCCAGTGTAATTAGTACAAACATGCTTATTGGAAACATCGCCATTTATATTTAAATGAACGGTTCACAGTGAATTCTGATTCTAAATTTTCATATTCTGGTCCTGTGTTTTTTCAGTTTAAGATATCTTTTCACTTATACGTGTTCACCTCTAATGACAAGTATAAACATGCCTATTCGAAAACTCAAAGTTTAAGGAAACGTCATTTCTGACTTGTTTCTTATGTGCTTGCTGATGTTCATTTTCTGCATTTTGGCGATCTAAAAATGCGATTTCTGCACATCGCTCCATTTGTCTATAGGAAATTTGTACTAAATAATTTCGGATGTTTGGAGGTTAAAGCTGTCCGGTCCCTCGCTAACTTGTCGGTGAGTCTAGATATAACACAAAATTTGTAACCGTGTGTGGAATTGGAAGAAGGGTTAAAGGCTTCCTGCTGGCGCCAAGGATGTTTTATTTACATAACAATAGGGCGGAATGAAAGGAGACCTGGCCTAATAAGAAGAATGGAGGTGACGTGAGGCCTGGGGAATCTTGTTTCTTATTTAATGTAAAGCTCGAAGATTCGGGAACATTATCCCCTTTATTTCTCTGTGAGTTTAATTGGATCTGCCTGTGGTAAAGTTCAAGTCTGCGGTTTTCAGGAACTTTCAGCCGTGCAGCTCGGTGTGTATGTACCAAACTTTCATAGAAACCACTGTCTCCAGCTCAGAGTAGAATAGGCTGCTTCTGCCTTGTCATCTTTTCTTTTGTAATGCCGTGCTAGAGTAACAGTTTGACCTCGACTATGTTCTGCTAGCAAAGACACTATACGGAGTGAGACTATGACTTATCCTGACTTCGTTGCTTTAGTCTCACAATCTATTCGCTGCCACCAATCCGTCTTGATAATATGAAAATAGCAGAGAATGGATAAACCACTACATTCCACTTAAAGAAGACTTGTAATCGTTCTACTGACACGATTTATCTGTCAGGTATCTGGTACGTTATACGTGAGAGGACAATAAAGTTCGTGAACTCGCCACCGTGTGCTTGCCGTGGCAGCACTGGACAAAACCTTAGTATGGTTTGATGACATATCAGCGTTTCACAGCTGTTTTGTTGTTGATCTGTAGCAGTCTCTTTCTGAGTGGTATCTATTACTGTCTGCGTGTGTTTTGGTGTGCCGCCGCGAGAATGTCGGCGCTTGAATTAGAGCAACAAACGAACATTAAATTTCTTGTTGTTAGTTGATGTTAGTGCAAGTTTACAGGGACAATGCTATGAAGAAGACAACAGTTTATAAGTGGGTGAAATGTTTTTATAAGGGAAGAAAAAGCGTCACCGACGAAGAGAAATCAGGACGACCAGCAACAAGCAGAACTGAAAAAAACATTACAAATTTCGTCAAATTGGGCGTGAAAATCTTCGGCTGACTGTCAGCAGCATAGCAGAGCAAGTGAACAACGACAGAGAAACGGTTAGGAAAATCTTAACTGAAGAGCTTGACGTGAGGAAGTTGTGTGCAAAAATGGTCTCAAAGGAGCTCAACGAAGAACAAAAGCAAAGAAGAGTTTTTAGCTACAACACCCTGCCTATTCACCGGATCTAGCCCCATTTACTTCTTTCTGTTCCCGAAGATAAAGGAAATATTGAAAGGAAGGCATTTTGATGACATTGATGACATCAGGATTAATACAACGGCAGCTCTGAAGGCCATTCCACAAAGCCAGTTCCAGAATTGTTTTGAAGAGTGGACTAGGCGCTGGCATCGGTGCATTGCTTTCCAAGTGGAGTACCTTGAAGGCGACCGCGGTGGTTTTCAGCAATGAGGTATGTAGCACTTTTACCGCGATGAGTTCGCGAAATTTATTGTCTGACCACGTAGCTAGGTTGTCAAGTAAGTGTAAACTACACTGGTGAAGAAAATTAACTAATTGTTTAATCTACAGAATTAATGTAAAAATTATTACGCGATTTGGAAATTCTTATAAAACCATAAATTAAAATAATGAGTTAAAGTTCAACAATGAAACAAAATAGCTGCCTTTATCTTAAACATTATAACCCAATACTTTATAATTTGGAATTTGCAATTTAGATTTTTTTAATTTAACTAGTAATAACCAAAACTGCTCACTTGGTCGTAGAATGTGTCAAATTATAATTTCCAAAGTATTCAGCACAAGTTACCTCGTATGATGAGAAACCAAACGTATTCTCTACGCGTGGTACAACTCGTTCCGAACACTGCCAGGAGCCTCTTTCACCAGTACGCCGTAACTAACACGTAATGCGTAGTGCTTTCAGACAAGCGAGTGAAATGTCAATTGCCGTTACGTTGGGTTATATTGAGCGGTCAGGCTTATTCGTACATTTTTCTCAGTGCATTAATCTGCTGATTAAACCACCTTGTGACTAGCGTTCAATGACTTGGTACATTGAAGTTTAACAAAATATTATATGTGATACATATGTCTGGGTGCAGTGAACTGCTGAATCTAACTCTACATAGCTAAGGTTCGATAACTTGGCAACTAGTGCATGACAAAATTCTACAAACTATATATATTTCATAGAGCACTGAACTTGCTGACGAATTTCCTATAGTTGGTGTCAGTAACATTTTTGTAGCAAAGGGCAAGAAATTTCAAATTTCAAATCCAAAATTTCCATTCATTACACTTTATATTATTAGCATAATCATTTCAGGAACGATTAGGTGTTACTGGGTATGTAGCGCTCTTCGGCAAGATGAGAAATAGCTATTATAAATTAAAGTCTGTATTAAAAAAAATCCTGTGAGACTATTTAGGGGACCCAAGCGTAGATGAATCTGAAAGAAGTAGGATTCGAGAGTGTGGAATGTATTCGTTTGCCCCCAGATAGAGAAGGGGCAGAAGGTTCTTTCATACACAATAAATCTGCAGAATGCATGAGGGTTAGTTCAGCAGCTATTAGCTTCTCAAGATGGACTCTGCTGTATGAAGTTAGAAGTCTAGCCAGCTGAAGGTTAGATAGATTACACTTTCGTACTAAAGAAACCTATGAGGCCTGAGTGTTCCGTAGCCTTCAAGACTGAGGCAGCAAGTGGCGTGATATAAAAATGTTACAATTATTAAATATATATATATATATATATGTGTGTGTGTGTGTGTGTGTGTGTGTGTGTGTTTCAGATGTTTTCAGATTCTGCTGCCACTATATACTGTACCCCATTTACCTATGACAAAGCTGTAAAACAAGGTTCTATATGCCTCCCAGTGTAGATACTCCCCGAACGTGCCTCAATACATTAGCCGAAATACGTAGGATTTTTTTCTTAATTATTAATGTGTGCAGTTTGTTGGTTATATGCATGTTTTACATTTAACACTTCATTTGCCGCTTTAACATAAACACCCTCCCTGTCCATTAGCATGCAAATTAGTTGGAGTTCTTTTGGGAAATTTTCACTCTTTGTTCTGATATTCGGATGAAACATATAAAGAGAGTATAACCAGTCTGCAAAAATTTCTAGTAATGAACCATATGGTATCTCTAGTTACCACTGTGTTCTAAGACTTTGAAACAAGTGATGTAACTCCATAGAATCAAGTCATTTGTTTAGCATGTTCACCTGTGTCCCTTGAGGGAAGAACCGAGAAAGCGATTTAGCAACGTTCGAAGGAAACTCCCTGGGATTTGATAGAAGCTGCAGCAGCCGGAAGAGAGGTGTGGGAAGATGCTGCTCTTCGCTTGCTCGCTTCCAGTGTGTTAGTGTAGCGAACTGCTTGCAAATTACGTTATTACTGATGTGAAATTGATGTGAAATAGGCCAATACATAGACAGGATTTTGAATCACGCTCCTCAGAACGGTTTCCTCTTGGGGCGATTAAGTTATAAGGCGGGAAGTTTCTTTCAAAATTCCCTACCCTGTGACGTCCTCAAAACTCAGCAAGTTGGTTGAAGTGGCAAGTTGTGACCTACCCGGTTCTAATATTGGCTGTGACACCAAATGTAATGGCTGAAGAAAGTTATTTATTTCCGCCTCCTCAATGTGTGGAGACGGAAACAATAAAATACTCTTCTTCTTGAAATACAAACACAGCAGGATGCGTAACATTAAGTTTAATAATGGCAGAGGCTATTCATTTCTTTTTCATTATCTCCAAGCGAATGACAGAATCAAGGTACCTGTGCCCCATGCAGGCCAAGAATGGATATGCGGATGGAGGTGTAATTCTACTCATTTCTAAGCTGTGCACTAGGTGGACGTAGACAGGTTCACTCTACGCGTGCTTTTCCTCTAGTGCAGAGTACCATAACACCGTGAAAAAGACGCTGGCTGTTCTTCAGAAGCGGTATGTACTGCGAAAGACATTATTGTACCTAAAAACAGGGAATAATCACTTCCTTTCCAATTCTTTAAAGTTCCTTCAACCCGACCAACCTGTCACTTACATCACACACTGCATAAATACTGCAGATGAAAATAAAATTTTATATTCATGTTACCGTATATCGGAACAGATTTTTTTAATAACCAAACAGATGCACTAATTATCCAAATTTATTCTGTCATAAAACTCTACATGTTTCGGGCATCTTCTTTGTCCATCATCGGGAGTTCTCTACTGTACATTCGGCACTGGC
>JGI20166J26741_11608140_pt1 | contig 11613 bp, 8 predicted proteins | sample TergutCu122P5_FD_26741 | JGI IMG/M metagenome (IMG submission 26741) | reverse complement strand
GGATCTGGCCCCGTCGGACTACCACCTGTTCCTTGGACTGAAAAAACAATTGAAAGGTCGCCATTTTTCGTCCGACGCGGAGGTCATTGCTGCCGCGGAGACCTGGTGGGACGAACAACATCCTGATTTTTTTTGAGTGGCTTGCAAAAGATAGAGTGACGGGATAAGAAGTGTATTGAGCTTCGTGTGGAGTACTTTGAATAAATCCCAAGTTTGGTCGCTGTAGCTTGTTTCCTTCCTGGTCGGGCTAAGGACTTATCAGCAATCCCTCGTAGTTCATTTATTTTTACAGTATGATTTATTTGTGATTAACAATATTCTGTAACAATTGCTGTTTGTTTTCAGGGTCTCCACTAATTTTCCATAGGATATTGCTCACTGCTACATTTCTGATTGCTTCCTACTATGCAATGAGCTAAAGAAGGTGACTTAAAAAAGAAATTTACAGTTTTTATGTAAATATAATCATGTTATTTGTACGTTATTGACAATTGAACACGTGCATCTCACATGCATTTGTATGAAAAGGAGAATGTGATTTTCAGCTAATCCTAAACATCTAATTAAATTGAACCTTTAGTGGTGAAGAGTTTCGAGGAATTTAAAGTTGATTCAGGACATAAATTTCCTGAATTTTATAGAACATGAATGCTTATTGTTTGTGAAAATAATAGTCAGCTATTGAACAATATACTAATTTTAAGGACATACACTCTATTAAACATCATGAAATAGTCACTTACTCCTCTTAAAGAATTTTTGCTCTGTACATTTTTTATTAAGATTGTCAGATGATGTCTATATTATAAGCTGCAGTATGTTGATATGTTGCAAAACAGAGAAATTTTTGTCATATGAATAAAGGTTGTTTGGACCAGACTAACATTTTTTAAACTGACACAGGATTGCGTAACTGCTTTAATACTGTATGCCCTGAACCTTCCTTATTGTGGCACAATGCCTTAACCAACTCCCACCCACCCATCCCGTAGTAAGTTTGATGGAAGTCTTAAACCAAAAACAAAATATTTTTGTAAATACGTTTACAACAGTTTTACACAATTGAAAATTAATTGTCACATTGTTACAACTCCTAACAGCATTGCTGATTCTTTCGCCCATCACTTTGAATCCACTTGCAGTTCATGTCCTTCATCAAACATTGAAACAGATTAGATTGATCCTTGCGAGGGAGGATGGAAGCAGTGTATTTGGAGTGAAGGTTTATAGCGACAGCATTCCCTATCAAAATGAAAGGGTATATTGGTGTCTTGAAGGTCAGAAAAAGGCGAGCAAATAAGCCATTGTCTGTGCCGTTGGAAAGATAACAAAGTCACTCGACGCTCTGCGTGCCAGTAGGAAGCAAATAGACGCCTTATCACATGTGTCGTTGTGAAATGTGAGCAGTTAGTGCTTTGATACCCTTTATCAGATATATCTGGTTTTTAATCATCTGACCATTTAGTGACATGGTAGTCTCGATGTGTTACATTTACCAGTGTAACGTCATAAACAGTAACAGTTGTAATTCCATCACCGAACACCTGGTCCACGTCACATACCCTGAGATAATCCTTGTTGTTCACCGTTCAGACTGGCCACTTGATCCTCTTACCTATCGGCTTAACCCTATCAGAGTAAGGCCGCGGCTATACTGGAGCCAGAACTGATAGAACACAACAGTCTGGACAGACTCGAGACGTGGAAGTAGCAATGAACCACATTACTGTTTACGTCAGCTGGAACACTGAAACCGATCCGACTTGAATGTTGTCTCCCAACAACTGCCGACTGTCTGGCCCCAAAAAATGTGTTCATAACGAGCCGACAGTCTGGCCGGACACCTGCTGTAGTTTGCATAAGATTCCAGAGTCGTTACAATGGACAAAACGTATCTAATAGAAGTTATTAGAGATATGCCTCCTCTCTGGGACCAAACAGACAAACAATAACCATAACTGAGATTTCAAGCCAAAACTTTGGGATGAAATAGAAGAGAAATTAAACGTTACAGGTAAGTACTGAAATAACACTAAAGAAATAGTTTAACTTACTACTTACCTATATACCCACAATATCTTTAATTTTGGTACATTTTGTAACAGAATGGCAACTCTTTTACGAATATCTACTTATCATATATGATATACACAAACAGTTGTTCCATAATGTGGGACTATAGTGAAAATTCAGTGCAAATAAAGTTACTGGTTCTGTGATAGTATAGCTGCAGTAGGTCCGTTAAAATGTGCATTGAAAGCATTTATTACATCTACTGCTCCTTATGAGGACCAACCGAATGATCTACCGCTGACATTTGTTTTGACCTGGCGGGATCCATCAATTTGTGAAGTTTCTTGAAGAACGGAAGGATCATGTTTTGTTCCTTCAGTATCTATGACGACGATATGCAGTAAACAGATACACCTCACTATTCTTTCAGCTTTATTCAATTTCGTTTCTATTGCTTTATTTAACAATCGCCATATTTCTGTTAGGATATCAAAGGCAAACTCGACGCATCTCCTTTCTTGCGACAACCTGCAACTAAAAACATGTTCTGCACATGACATATCCTTTCTCGCGAAAGGCTTCATTAGGTACGTCTTTAGTGGACAGGTCTTATCCACAAGGATGACGAAAGACATTTCTGTTCCACTTCCCTGAAAACTTTCAGGCTTTGGTAAGGTAAATTTCAAGTCTTCCAAGAAGTTATGTAAAATAGAACCAGAAAATTTGCCACCATCAATTTACTTACCAAAAGCACCTATGTCTATAAAAATGAATCTGCTTTCAGGATCTGCGACACCTTGTAATACTACAGAAAAAAATTGTGATTGTAAAACAGTGATCCAGCTTTTGTAGGACATTTAAAGCGAATGTAATTCCCATCTAAGCAGCCGATAACATTAGGAAAATTCCGTCTTTCTTGAAACTTAACAGTTGTGTACAAAAACCTTTCATGATCCGGAAACGTTAAGTACTTCGGTGACAGCTTGCTCCAGAGAACAACACGAATTTGATCCTCTATTTTTCCTACTGTATAATGATCCATCCGAATTGAGAAAGCAGGAGAACAGAACGACTGTCTTGTCGAAAAATATAAGAAATCACAACCATTCCCATTTATTAATATATCATTTTAAATTTGACATTATACTGATTAGTGTATTGTTTTACGGGTTGAATTAAATGCTAATTTATTAAACGAAACAAAACGAGTTCGTAAATGTTTGCAGGGAATAAGAAACTAACAAAGACACGCATTCTTACACTAATGTGGTTTTAATACTTGTGATTAAATCGAAGCCATAAACCCAATTTTTTTTGATTACTTTGTTGTGGTGTATTGTGTTGTGTTGCGTTGCGTTGCGTTGTGTCGTGTCGTGTTGTGTTGTGTTGTGTTGTGCCATGGTGTGTGTGTGTGTGTGTGTGTGTGTGTGTGTGTGTATGCGTGTGATTGGTGTGACAGTTTTTTTATGCTAGTGTTGTAATTTACTGTTAAGCTAGCACTTCAATAAATAAGAATGATGATGATTATCATTGTAGTAGCGCTCTTGTGGTCATTATGACCATATATATGAATGTCAGTATTGTATGCACCACGGCAGTTCATTGGAAAGGAAAATTCAATTAAGTGGACCGTGTGCTAACATTGTTAATTTTTCATGTCTACAGCTTGCTGACTAAGTACTCTTACTATAAGGAATATGGGCTTCGACATACAAGTATGCCGTCTGTATTAAGTTGTTAGGTGTGCAGCATATCGACGACACATCGCTGCATCTAATCAGACGGACACAGAATGCCCTTTCTCGCAATAGGTAATTAACGCTACCTTCAATTTCAATGAGGATAAATGCGAGGACCTCGGCGTACAGATGGAAACTGTTCGTCTAAAGGGGGTTTGTACAACGGACCTAATCACATCACTTACAGACACGGTTAGCAACTTGTGTTGAGAGGATAGTCGTTTAAAAAATGAGAGCTTCTTCCTCGAGAAGCAACTGACAAATTATCATGGGACCATACGTTCCGGAAATTTGGGTCACACCAGTCGCAACCCACTTCTTCTATGAAGGTCGTTACTGAACTTACCAAGAACGTTGCAGTTCCAAGCAAAACCATGTAGTAACATACTCGTACTTCACTGAAACGGTCAGGAATGTGAACAACAGCAGAAAATCTGTGTCAGCATGAAGCTGAAACATGCCGTCACAAATATTTTAGCTACTGTCGATATTGCGTCAGCAGGAAACGTGTTCGATTCTGCTTCATCTGTTAACGTTCTGACTACGATTTTGTGACCGTTGCTACGAAGAAGCGGGGTGAGGCTCGGCTTTTAACTCCAGGCAAAAACACTAAGCCTTAATGCGATTAAGAAATATAATTCGCCTAGGATTGGGGTAAAAAAACTTGTCTTCGTCACTTATTATTATAAAACTGGTGAAAAGCAAGGCTGTCTTCGTCACCCTTTTCTCAAGATTTGTTACTCCTACCGACAAAGAAATTTTCCTGATAAAGAAATTCCTGCCCAAGTCGTTCGTTTGTACTAGGCTAACGATTAAATGTCGTAATTTCGCTCTCTTCTTATGTTGCTGGGATAGACGAAGATTTCCCCCTTATTAATAATACTGGTGCATGACCAGAAGGTTGGCTGATTTCTCCCTCTTATGTTCGTTTTAATCTTGAGCTTTCTTTTTTTCTGAAAATTATACTTACGTGTATCCTCCTCTCATACATCTAATGGTGACCCTCGATACCCAACTGACCATTCTGTAGTTGCCGGTGGAACTGTGGTGGACAGTGATTTCACGTCAACTTAATGGCTTATTCTAAGGATTCTACCGCTGATGGTTTTGTCATTTCAAACATTACACTTCGATACCTTCTGTGGACTCGGAGCCAAGTTGTCTGAACTGTTTGATAATGTTACTTCTCCTTACCAAATCCAGTTCCAGACGGATTTAATATGTTCCTTTCTCACAGGATTCGTGGGAAAAAGTGAAAGAGTTGTGTAGTACTAACAGCCGTTTTCCCTTAATTTAGTGCATGTAATCGCAAAGATGACTTAAATTTTGATTAATGTGTTTGAGTGTAAATTCCCAATCAATATGGTCCAAATTAACTTATCGGTAACTTTATTTTTACCCAAGATCAAAAAAGATGTTAGACTTATATGTAATAATTTATCCTATTTGAAAATAAACTTGCCATTAACCTTTCGTGTTATTAGTTAAAGTCACTGGTTTCCATTGGGAACGCGGCCTGCCTCTCGAAAATCGTCAATTTTTTCCCTAAACTTAGGGGAAATGCTACTTACACTTCCACTTGTTTCTTTGATCTGGGATAGTATATTGATGTTGAAAACAGCAGAATTTTCTTAACCTAGTTTCGTGTAATATTAGTGATCTTTATATTACTTTCTCAGTCGCTATTGTGGTTAAGCCCGATGTTTATCATCCCCCACTAGTCATCGAATTACCATTGTTCTTCAAAACTCATTCCAAAATTTTCGAATTTTCGTGTCTTATATTGGCCTGTGGTGATTTCACACTTATATAACTTCGTATTACTGGTCATGTGTCTATTCAAAAACTTCTGTTGTTTCTGTTTTGTCAGAGACAATTTGGCTCTCCATGGCACCATTGATCGATTTATTTTCCGTGACTCCATCAAGGGATTTAATTTTCCTTTTTAGTTTTCACACTCTTTGGGCACTATGTTCCCAAAAACAAAGTTATTATCTCTGAAAATTGGCTGACAATTTTTCGCCTTGCACTAAATAGTTGGCTATTGAATATGGTTTTCGCGAAATCGAGTTCTTGCCTTGGAAAGGGTCTCATCAAGTTTGGCTTCAGGGAGAAAGCTTTATCCCCTACAAAGTACAATGAGATACTTATGCTTGTACCTGGAATGTTTCTCATTGGAGGGACATTATGTCACCAGAACTAAATGCCCTTCCAAAACTTGAATTACTAAACACACTGCTATCGTTTACACGTCCATGGGCTCCTACGTCATTCAGTGGGAAGCAGCAGTTTGCATCAGCCACAACTAACAAGTTTATCGAGTGATAGTTTTTGTAAATAAAATTAAAAACTCTGGCTTTTAGTGGGCACTCGATGCGGCAGCGTTTCCCGTCTGTGCTTCCTATGCAATTAGGCATTTTATAAATGTCATTGAACTAATTCCTCCATACATATATCGGTTGCAGTACTTTCCAAATGGCTGTGAAGGGCTCTCTTACGTTGCCTTTTATTGTATTTTGCCGACTCTAAAGAGTATTCCAAAGACGCAAATGATGCCCCAGCAACAAGATACCTGAAACAGGTTTTTTTTTTCCAGACTCCTAGAAATTTAAAGACAACTGGTACAACCTAAGAAGTAATTATGTGAGGGAAATAAGAAAATCGAAAGAAAAAATATCAGAAAGTGGGGCTACGGTAAAAGGAAAATGGCCATATTATTATATCATGAATTTTTTGGAGTAATGCTAGCAGGGTAGAACTACGACTGTAAATGTTTCAGAGACATCAACTTCAAGTGAAATTTCATTCACCGACCCAGATGAAACTAAAACGGTCAGTGCTGAACAATTTGATGGAGAAAGTATGCGTCGTGGCCAAGCAATGGAAGGAGGGTCAAGCATCAGCCGGCAGGACGTACAAGACGAGGGAAAAGACAAAAATTAACTGCTGTTGATATAGACAAACAATATTCGGACTCCTTAAAAGAAATCGGTAACAGAATGGAGGGGACTAGCAGTGATTCTGACAGAATGTTTCTACTCAGCCTCCTTCCTGCAATGAAAGAGCTGTCCCCATTGGACAATATGGACTTCAGATTTGAAGTCCAATTACCCCTTCAACAAAAACTGAGGCGTCCTGCAGCTCCAGAATTACAGCTGATAACATATCAAAGCACGTCATGAGCTTCCCCTTCAGCACTATCTGACTACAGTAGCAACAACCAAATAAACTGTTTTGACTGCACTTTAACTTCTGAAGGTTGTCCAAGAAATGCCACCGATCCTGGAACTGTTGTGACACAGACTGTGTCGACCGCTCAACCTGCACGTGCACCTAAAGCTCATCAATTCAAACAATTGTGGAAGGAACATCAGTGAACCTGAATTCATTTTACGAGCTACAAAACATACCGCAGTAAAAAAAAAAATAGGAAAACTGTATTGTCCTTTTATTGAATTCCCTTTTAGTAATTGTTTTAGAAACAAAAATACCATAGTTATAACATTAAAAGAATATCTTATAGTAAGTGTAAGGAGGGGATCCTGGGTTCGAATATCCGTTACAATTATAATTGAACGAAAAAGACATAGACTGCAATGTAAATAGAATTGTAGAAATAAGAGGTAAATATGAGTAAATAATGTAAATATCTACGACACTAATTCAGAGAAAGGGTGACTCCAATAGTATCAAGAATCCCTTTCTTATCTCTTACAGATATTTGTAGCACGTACTTCAAATGAATTGCAAGTCGTTCTTCAGGTGAACTCTCCCTCCTATAACGTAGTTGGTGTTTTGTTTTCGCATTTCTTCTCCCACCAACAGTGACAGACAATATAATTGTTCAATGTTTATTCTAAGAAAACATGAAATTTCTCTTCATCTTCGAACAAGTCCGGGTATAAGTGGCTAAATATTCCGAATTCTGAGTACCAGTAATATTTATTGGGGGTAAAGGCGGCCGGTGCGAAGGGCTGACAACCGTACAACTTTCATGTGCCGATTGTCATGAAATCTGGGAGCCCCCAAACTCCTGGAACCTTCAGGGCCTGTCCAGGCCTGTAATTGGATTGCTTTACCTTTTACTCAAGTACCATGCTTCACAAAAATTCGTCCATTGGGAGCCGAGTTGTTTCATGCGGACCAACGAACAGGCAGGCGAAAGCACAAGCATGACGAAGCTGACAGTCGCTTTTCGGAATTTAGGGATTTGCACCCTATTTTAGTCGTTAATAATTCCTCCATATTAAGGACTGAGTCTACAATCTAGAGTCTATAGTCTTTGACTGTATGATTCATAGTCATGCTTCACGTTAACTTCAGTTCAAATTTACACTGCTTCTCTCAGGGTCTCATAAAATCGAGGTCTGCCACTCTGTCGAACTCCGCCCACCAATATAGCTGAACACTTCAAATTGAGAACCAGTTAGATATCTGGGTATGAACCGCCACATCCTTGAAGATACTAGTCACCAAATAGAAATGTAGTTTATTCATAATGCATAATAAAATCCGCTGATTAAGAAATGATATTTCTATACATAGAACCACAAGATGTAGAAAAACATACGCACACAGTTTATATTAGCTGTTAAACACTTTGTATATTATGAAACCACAAATATTATTTTGTCAACTCCTTAAATAATGAATTTTATGATATCATTTTGTCAGTTGTAGCCACTTTTAAGCTTGGTACATGTACTCCCTCAGGATGGCATATTATTGCCAGAACATGCCAGAGTGGCGTCTATGCTATAATCTGTATATGATATTGTTCATTTTGTTGGTTGTAATAAATGAATGTATTGATCCGAAATGCGCGGAAAAAACAACTTAAAAAAATGAAATACTGCGTCTAAAATATGCTGCTCTTCCTGTAATTCAGTTTTCCCAACGTGACATTCCCAACGACACCAGTTTTTCTCGATATTTTTTGGTACAGGATTTGAGGTGATCACTGTGGAGAGGATTCATAATGCGGCCTGCGTACTACACTGTTACGGACGTTTTGGAGGAGTATTCTGGGCCCCTATTCACAGGCCATCTGAAGATGAAGTCGCTATTGTTACCGATGGATTTGGTTCGACACTTCGTGACGTAAGATTATATTTTATTCCTCCAGAGTGCCACTAAAACTGGGGGGAATTAGTCAGTGTGAAGGCTAGTTTGACTTTCTCACAGCAGGATCGTAAATAACACTTAGAGTTTTTTGGAGCATGGAAGCGTGTCCAACTGACGTTATGTAAGTTCCCTATTCTACGTTTAGGACAGGATTGAATACAAGGCACTTGAATTTTTTTCTGTTGAGTACGGACCAACCATACCTGACTGATAGAGGTCTTATATATATCAACTTTTCGAATGTCGGAGTAAAATCACAAGAGAAAGTTAAGTTAGTGTGGGACAAGAGTTTGACGTTAGCGGTAGCACCCAAGGGCGGTGAGTTTCGTGTGCTGGTTTTTGGAACTAAGACAACCGCCGTGGCTACTTCAGATTGCTAGCTGCTAAAAGTTGGTGTTAAAATCTGAAATAAGCGGTAAATAAAATAATTATCTATTATCAGTAGCTAGTGCTGACACTGTGAAAACCATCTGATACAGACTGCACGTTAATATTCCCTGTTAGCGGACATGCAAACCGGCACAAGCTAGTTAGGTCTTTGTGCGGGAAGAAAAAGACGGTAACACTATGTTCCGACGGAATCAGATTACAAGGTCCCATAACCCAAAAGACGACATTTGCGAAGTTATCTGTTTGTTTTCGTGTTTGCATGTTTGGTGGCTTCGAAAGAGAGCGTGTTTTAGTAGCATTCATCCCCGTTTTTATGATACATAGTTCCGTCATTTATCACTAGGGCGCTTGCTTTACCCACACGGCCAAAGTCAACTCTAATCCATCCTCCATGGCTAATGTTACTTTTACACCCATGCTTTTGCAGATGGCAATGTCGTCAACGTAAGTTGCCACGCAGATTCTATGCTCTCCAACACAGATAGTAGATATTCCGTCGGGACTTGTGGTGAGGATAGTCCATGCTCCTGACAATTGCAGTTTATTTTAGTGAAAGTTTAGTTGTAGTTGTCGTCACGTCGTGGTCGTGGAGTGTGAGTGGTGAAAGTTGGCAGTAGGTTGAGACCATGGATTAGAGCTGCTGTGTCCACAGATTAGTATCTTGTTTGGCGACTGACGAACGTGGTTGGTATGTGGTTTATCGAAGTCTTCCGGTGGAAAGTTTTGTAGATTTTTAAATTCGTTGGCTCTAGAAAGATGTTGCTATGCGTGATTGTACTTTACTCTGTAGTTATGTTTCACGTGTATTAAAATAATTCATTGTATTACAAAACAGCAAAGGTGAGGGAACAATATGTTTTGTAATGTGCAATGATCGAAGTGGGGGGAGAGAAAGTGACTGCGTACGCGATCTGTCATATCGTACTAGAAATGAATGTAACTCTAACCCCTATTAAACCCAAAGGTAACTCCAAGTGAAATGATTAAAAAAAATATGCTTATGGTGAAATTGGCAGTATCGGGTGTCGCTCATGATACACCGTGGAAACGTCAGGAGTGTGTTAGTGGTGCCAGCAGTAGGTTGGAAAAAACAGCATAATGATGAGCTTCATGTTTTATACTCAACAGATCTGATTAGAGTGAAGAAATGAGGAAGGCAGAAGAGCCTGGCAGTTGTCCTATCTAGAGACAGTTGAAGCCAGTCCACCTTGTCCCGTCCGTTTCTTTACGATCCATTTTAATGTTATATGCCCTTTTCTTTCCCATTGCATGCAACATGCCCTGCCTATCTCACTTTCCTTGACGAGATCATGCTTGTAATATTTTGTTACGTGTATAATTCATGAAGATTGTCATGCGGTAATGTGAGTGTTAATATATATGACATACTGTACCTGGCCAAGTAACAGTGCCTGTGATTTGCTAGATTAAAGTGGGAATATTTTTCAGTTTTTGTATATATTTTTCAGAACAAAAAGAAATGGCCACTTGGACGTCTGATGTGGATGTTTTGGGTGATTTGGACAAGTTATCAGAATTTTCGGCTGGGTGTGATCATATAAAGGATATACCAATCGTGGCGTACTCTTCGTATGGGCGTGGAAGCTTTGTTGGAGATAAAGAGGCGTTAAGATCACCATCCCCAGAGGTTAATAAGCTACTGATTGTTTCACCACGTGTCTACAATTTATGGCAGTTATATTACACTATGTGTACAGATTTTCATAGAAGATACTCTTTCATGATATGTTGATGCATTATATTCAGTTTCTATTAATGTTTTAAAGGTGGAAGAGGACTTTCAACTGCCACAGAGTTTTCAACCAGGAGCTGGCAGAGGAGAGCGAATTTCAGCTGTCAGCCAATATCAACATGATTTATCCCTACAAGAACAACTAAGAATGGTAAAATTCTGTAGATTTATGTTTTTAAGTATGCCATCAGTGGAATTTTGGACTGCTCTTTCCACATGTATTCCTCTAACATAACCCTTTTGTGCCATATGACTTACATGGCACATTGCAGGATACTAAGTTCAGTTCCCAGTCTGCATATATTCTGCATCACAGGGTGATGGGTTCAGTTCCCGAACAATGTAACATATATGTCAGCCAATTATAACCATTCTTATACAGCTCTGTGGGGTTCTTTCTCTTTTTCTTTCCTTCTCCCCCCCCCTTTTTTTTGGGGGGGGGTTAAAAATTTGCATAAAAATAAATCATGTAATTTAATTCAGTGGTTTGGCAGATTGCACCAGGAATTCAGTTTTGGCATCCAGGGGTAAAGAGGGTGTAATAACTTCAAATATTGCATGGAATCATATGACTGATTTTGGAGGCTGGGGGGG
>JGI20166J26741_11608029_pt1 | contig 11614 bp, 7 predicted proteins | sample TergutCu122P5_FD_26741 | JGI IMG/M metagenome (IMG submission 26741) | reverse complement strand
ATAACATCATTCCCACATCCATTTGCGGCAAAATTCGGGCGATTTCATTTTTGGGAATCGGCTTGACCCACGAAACACAGTCATTAAGACCTTCATCCTCACAACGTTTTTTGAGCATGGGGGTTTGCGCTCCGTCGCCGATAAAGGAAAAGTGAATTCCTGCAATCCCGCGACATTTCAACACAGCTACGGCATCAAGTGCCGCCCCAACCCCATTGACAAGACCATTTGCTCCTGCATGAACGAGACGAAAATCACCCGGTCGGCCAAATCGTGGGTCGTGATCAATTTCCGCATGATTCTCTTGCGGAATAAAAAGGTCAAGATCACAACTGTTTGGAATCATTGTCACCCGTTCCCTGGGATAATTCGTTTCAACGACTCCTTCAGTCATCCGCGGGGCAAGAGTAATGACATGTTGTGCTGAATGATAAGACTGATACTCCATGCGTCGCAAATAACAGATCAGAATTCTCGACTTGAGAATCCCAAGCGTGATCGGACGTTCCGGCCAAAGATCACGAACCTCGAATACAAACGGACAGCGATGAAATTTCGCTGCTTTACGTCCAAGCGGACCAACGGTGAGAGGAGTCGATGTCGCAAAAACAAGGTCAACCTCACAAAGCGTCTTTGCCACTTTCAATGCTTTGCGAGCAAAACGCATGAAAGCGATCCAACGCCGGGCAAAACTCATGTAATTGGAATAAGGTTCAATTATGCGATAAACATCAATTCCGTCAATATGGCTTTGGATGACACTGCCCCGTTGACCCTGAATACCTGTAAGATCGGAAGTGCTGCATATCATGGATACTTTGTGCCCGGCATTAATGAGACGCCTGGCCATTTCATAACTTCTCGTTCCGCCCTGCTGGTCCGGGGTAATAAAATATTGGTGGATATAAATAATGTGCATTCTATTGCCCATTGTATAAAAGTTTTGCCGGTGCTGATCGCTCACAGATAAAAGGAGTACAGTCTTCGTTGTTCCTACAGTTGATGGCTGGTCACAACTGTTGTGATACAGTCAATATATCTTTTAATGAGAAAAATTTGTTGCTATTCCTGATCAATATTCGGTATGCCAACCAGAAAGAAAAATGAATATAAATAACGAGTGTCAAAAAAATCGCCACTAAAGAAAGAAGCTAACAGAATGAAAAATAAAAAAGATGCGATATGAATTCTTAAAAGATAAGAATAATTCAGTGAAAAAATCTTTCTAAATACAAAAAACAACAGAACCATAAACATCATCACGGCCAGTAAACCGCCTTCATAAAACAATTCGAGAACATGGTTATGTGGATAATCATTAATACCGACATAATATTTCCATCCGCCAAGACCATGACCAAGAAAAGTATTCTCCGACCAGTGAGCCATAATATATCCATAATGGTCTTCGCGACCGCTAAGATAACGTTCCTCAATCGTTTGTTCATAAATGCGCTTTTCAAATGCCTCTTTGACTGAAACATAGAGTTTTGGAAACATCGCAAAAAAGATGCCGGTGATAACAACAATTACAAAGAAAAAGATGAGTGAACGAAATATCCTTTGAAAATTGAGAATCCGGCATAAAAACAGGAACACAATCAGAGATAATAAAGCTGCCAACATACCGCCCCGTGAACCTGACAGGAGGAGAGCCGCAAAAAATAAAGGCAGAAGAAAAATCTTTATGAACCGCTTTTTTATGATGATTGAATAAAACGCATCAATAATGCACAGGGCGACAAATCGGGCAAAGATATTAGGCCCTCCGCCAAGTACGGCAAGACGCCGTGACGAGGTATTTTCTGTCGCCATATCACCGGAAATTAAAGCAGGAACTGACAAAGCGATGAACAGGTACATCAACAAAACACCATAGCTCCATATTCTTTCGAGCAAGAGGGAAGCAACGGGCAAAAGACACATTTGGTAAGTGATATAGAGATAAACGATAATAAGAGCCAATTCATATATTTTATAAATCAGACTCGGTGTAACGAACATCCACACCGAAGTAAGAATCATATAGAAAATAAGGATCAGGCTGAGGATAAAAACTCTTGAGAAATAATCCATGGAATCACGAATGCCGACGAAAGAGTATTTGTGCTTCAACAGAACAAGTAAAACCAGGAGTCCCAGCAAAGCCGACAAGCGAATCTCAGAGAAAGTCCATATTGAAATCTCACCGCTTTCCGTGTCGATCTGAAAAAAGAAACGGAGAAAATTCCACCGGCCTCCGAATGTAAAGACGACGTAAAGCAGACAAAAAAGTTTCTCCATGATCGTGAAGTTCATGGAAAGATCATTTCGTGAGTTTTTGTGATGAATTAGTGAAACCATATTTGTATTTCGCGTAAAATATTCGTTCGATTGATGGGTTTGATCAAAGGAAACGTGGAACAGAGTAACTCAGCCGTTGGGTTGTTTGTGGTCAGATTTGCTTTCAAAAGGACAATGAAGTCACAATTCATTATTGTTCCAAAGCCGTTTTCAAAAAGCCGGTCGAATGTTCTCTTTCACGCATCAGTTCTTGATTGACGGATTCATAGTCCATTGTCAAGACGTCGGTTTGATCCATCAGTTGGTCGTGGAACACCCTGTTGGAAATATTCAATCTTGCGAAAAGATCAAGCACTCTTGAATTCACGGACTTTTTCTCGTCTTTGCTCGAACGAAGCTGGGTGACAAACGGTTTGTTAAAATTGATGGAAAACGCCGTTCCATGAAATGAACTTGTCAATACAATGGCGGCATTGTCAATAAGCGTCAAAAATTCGCGAGGCCCGGCATCGTAGATGCTATTGACCTCGCTTCGAAAGAAAGTTTCACCATTACGATCAATGCAATAGATTGGATATCCTGTTTTCTTTTTTATGGCGTTTGCCAAACGAATAAGCTGAGGGGAATAATGTATGAAATAACAAAGGATATACGGACGATTGATCGGATAAGGCGAAGCCAATTCCATCCACTTTTCCCTGGAGATCAAGAACGTGGGGTCCAAAACAACTTCGGAGTCCCTTTCAAGATATTTACTGATGATTTTTTTCCCCTGAGACTCGCGGGTTGAAAGCGCATGAAACGACACGAGCGATTTCTTGACAAAATCAACGGATTTTTCTTCAAGATCATTCACTCCAAAACTTGGGGCATAAGCGATCTTTTTCTTTCCATCTGGCACAAAATTGAGAAAGAATCCGTCGTCTGCCTGATAGTTTCCCGTGTTCCAGATTTGATCGCTGCCGCATATAAACGTGTCATATTCATTCGTCCCTGTGCGCAGATCTTCACAATTTTTATACTTGCCGGCGGAAAGATGATACTCTTTTTCCATGAAATCACGAAAGCGTTGAAATCGCAAGGCCCGCTTTTTTTTCAATATGACGGAATTAAGGATATAGTAGCATACCGACAGGAATGGATGTGACCGACGATGAAATAATTTCGCCCTTTCAAAAAAGAAAGGTTCCCGAAAAGGCGGAACATAATCCAGAACGTCGCAAGCGTAACCCAATTCCTCCACTTTTTTGCGCAGGGCGCAGGTTTGCAGAACGGCACCATAATTATACGATGTATGGAAAGTGACGGTACAAACTTTACTGGATTTCATGACATGCCATCCCAAAACAGGGTGAATATTTATTATCGTAAAATAAGTTGTGCTTTCAAACATTCAATACTTTTGCACATCAACACTGCCAGCGAAGGATGCATCAGGTCTGAAATAAAGCGAATACAACGTGATCATTGCATAAAGGAAAATGGAAAATCCATGGGCAATTAAAAGCGACCATGCCGCCCCTGAAAGTCCATACCAGGGGATAATCGTGAATCCAAAAATAAAACTCAGTGCGGCGCCACCGAAAACACCGAAAGAATAAAGCCGGTCATGGCGTGCCGATTGAATGTATTGCACGAAAACCATACCCTGTGCTAAAACGATGTTGTAGATCGCAAGAATGGGGAGGATGTGTGCAGCTTCCGCAAACTCAGGCTTAAAAAAAACTCCGACGATCCATTTTGGGAAAAAAAACATCGGAAACGCCAGGGGAAAAGATGTAAGAAACATGACCAAAGCATACTGAAAAACGGCGGTCCGTTTCTCACGCCGGGAAACTTCCGGCAATGTCACGCGGGCCATCGCCGGGCGACCGATGCGGGAAAGCTGAGAAAACACAAAATTGATAATCAGGAGAATCTGGAGCGCAGCCGCATAAATACCGACTTCACTTGGGCCGTGGGTGCGTTTCAGAAAAAGTTGAATCGTCGGCCCGATAAAAAGCAATAGAAACGTGCCAAGTGCGATTTCAAAATTTTCCCTGAGTTGATGGCAAGCGGCAAACCAGTTTTGTTTGCAAAAAATGCGGGTGTGTTCCCCCTTGATCACTTCATGATACTGGAAATAGAGCACAAACAGTGACGCAAGGATGGCAACCGTGGCAATGTAATTGATGGAAAGAAGAAAGGGTGCCGACAACACGAGAATCCAAATCGGAGTATATTCGAGCAATCGCCGAATAAGAAAATAGGTGGCGTGTTTTCCCATCTGACGCCAGGAATCGTAAACCGGTTGTAAATCGAACGAAATCAGAATATTGGCCGTTACCACAAGCCAAAGCGATATCGACATCGGCATGTTGGAAAAAAAAGCAAAAAACAAAAGGCCGATATTGAATGCAACAGCCAATATAAGGCTCAATATGACGGTTCCACAGAAAATGCGTTCAAAGTCACCGGGATGTTGGATAATATCGCGAACCATTGTGCGCTCACGACCGTAACGGACAATACATGCACCGTAGGTTCCGATAGCCATATAGGATGCATATTGCCCGAAAAGGGTTCGACCGAGTGTGTTGGTGACGAGAATTTGTGTCGCAATTGCAAACAATCCCAAAAACCCGTTGCTGATCATCAGCATGAGCGTGTTTTTGACCGCCTGACTCTTCATGAGTTTTTCAAAAGCAAACCGGTATTTTACAAGAAATTTCGGGAAAAAACGCAGACAAACCGATAAACCAAACGCAATACAGGTTTGTAAGATTTTTTCCATACCGCCGTTGAAGCGCACGATAAAGTTGGAAGGTGCCTCCGGATTCTGGCGAACAGAATGTTGATTATGGTCTGACAAAGTCTTCTCAGGCGGTCTGTTCATGGCTGATATTTTTCCGGTGGAAATGATATGACAGAATCAATTCCGCAATTCGTTCCGCCGCCTTACCGTCCCAGAGTTCCGGGATTTGCGGAGAGGCAAGCAAGCCGTCTTTGATCTTTTGATATGCGTCAAGAATTGCCCGGGAAGAGACGCCCACCAACTGATTCGAACCGACTTCACATGTCACAGGCCGTTCCGTATTCTCACGCAACGTGATGCAAGGCACTTGCAAAATCGTCGTCTCTTCCTGCAAGCCGCCGGAGTCGGTCAACACAACATAAGCATTTGCATTGAGTTTCAAAAAATCAAGGTAACCGATCGGCTCGACCAATCGCAGGTTGGTCATGCGGGCGACGCGTTCCTGCATTCCAAAATTTGCGATGTTCTTTTTCGTTCGCGGATGAATCGGAAAAATGATCGGCATGTCGTTTTGAATCACTTCAATCGCGTCAAGCAAACCGCCGAAAACCACCGGATCGTCAACGTTACTCGGACGATGTAACGTCATCGTTGCGAACTGTTTCGGCGTCAATTTCATTTCGACGAGAATGGACGATCGTTCCGCTTTTTCACGGTTTTTCAGTAGTGTGTCGATCATCACGTTGCCGACAAGGTGAATTTTTTCGGCGGGGATGTTTTCTTTACGGAGGTTTGCGACGCCGCTTTTTTCCGTACAAAACAACAGGTCGCTGATCGAGTCGGTCAAAAGACGGTTGATTTCTTCCGGCATGGTCCGGTCGCCGCTGCGCAAACCGGCTTCGACGTGGATCAATTTGATGCCGAGCTTGACAGCCACCAGGCCGCAAGCAATCGTACTGTTCACATCGCCGACCACCAACACGTAATCCGGCTTTTGCTCCAGGCAAATTGGCTCAAAGGCTTTCATGATTTCCGCCGTTTGAACCGTATGAGAACCGCTTCCGATTCCGAGATTGACATCAGGCTCGGGAATACCAAGCTCACGGAAGAAAAGATCGCTCATCTTCTCGTCATAGTACTGACCCGTATGCACAAGAAAAGACCGGATATCCGGATGTCTGCCGAAAACATCCATGATCGGAGCGATTTTCATAAAATTGGGACGCGCCCCTGCGATACAAATGATTTTAATCATGACAACTTTCACGAAAAATTCCAATGACTCAAGCCGACTGAAAATTCCGGGAGCTGGATGTGACAAGCCCTGCATTGCAAAGGCGTTTTATTGGGGCCGAAGGCTGTCGCCCATACCTGGCTGCTGTATAAAATCTACAATCTCGCGTCAGCGGTGTTTCGGTCGAGCACGTTTTTGACATCGTAGACGACGCCGTGTTCACCGACAATATGGCGGACGTTCAGCGTTTTGAATTCGTTGTGCGCCACCGCCAGCACCACCGCACTGAACCCTTTGCCGTTGTTGCCGCAGGTCATGTTTTCAATCTTCGGCATGAGCGACAAGCCGTATTCATGACGCACTTCCTCCGCATCGGCCCACGGATCGTAAATACTGACATTCGCGTCATAACTTTGCAACGAGCGAACGACATCAACCACTTTCGTGTTGCGAACATCGGGGCAATTTTCCTTAAACGTGATGCCGAGCACCAAAATGTTCGCCCCTTTGACTGCGACCCCTTTTTTGATCATCGTTTTGACGACTTGTGTCGCCACGTATTCGCCCATGTTGTCGTTCATGCGGCGGCCGGCCAAAATGATCTCCGGGTGATAACCGTATTCCTGCGCTTTTTGTGCGAGATAATACGGGTCAACTCCAATGCAGTGTCCACCGACCAGACCGGGCCGAAAATGAAGAAAGTTCCATTTCGTCCCCGCCGCTTCCAAAACATCAAGTGTATCGATTCCCATCAGGTTGAAAATCCGCGCCAGTTCGTTGACGAAGGCGATATTAATGTCACGCTGCGAGTTTTCAATCACTTTCGCCGCTTCCGCAACCTTGATCGTCGGTGCCAAATGCGTGCCGGCAAGAATCACCGACTTATAAAGCGCATCGACCTTTTCGCCGGTTTCCGGCGTTGAACCGGAGGTCACTTTTTTGATTTTTTCGACCGTGTGTTCCTTGTCGCCGGGATTAATGCGTTCCGGAGAATAGCCGGCGAAGAAATCGACGTTGAACTTCAAACCCGACGCTCTTTCCACCGCCGGAATGCACTCTTCCTCCGTCACGCCGGGATAAACCGTCGATTCGTAAATGACGATGTCCCCCTTTTTGATGACCTTGCCGACCGATTCGCTTGCCTTGTAAAGCGGCGTCAGATCAGGCCGGTTATGCTTGTCAACCGGAGTCGGCACCGTCACAATATAATAATTACAATTACGGATGTCGTCAAGATTCGACGTGCAACAAAGTCCCGCCGCCTGACCGCTTAATGTTTCCGCATCGGCGACAAGCACGGATTTCAGCAATTCGTCGGACACTTCGAGCGTTGCATCACGCCCGCGCTTAAGCTCTGCGATTCGGCTTTCGTGAATATCGAAACCGACGACGGGGTACTTTGTCGCGAACAGTCGCGCCAGCGGCAAACCAACATAACCAAGCCCAATGACGCCTATTTTGATGTTTGACATGGAAAAAACCAATGTAAGTGGAATGACGTTTAAGCTGAAAAACTTCCCGGAACTCCTTTGTGGTGAAAATCAAACCGATGAACGGGAACAAAAATTCTACCGTGTTCCCACAGATTCGGACCGGAGAACCTGCTGTTTTTGAAACGGCCGGTATTCGGGAACAAAATCGTGTAACATCTCCTTTAATTGGTCATCGGAACCGCCGTCCAGCAAACGGCAGAGCGAATGCATTTGCGTTTGCACCAGCTCAATCGGAAAAAGACGATGTGTTGCCGCCCGCAGTTTCGGATGGTCCGTTTCAAGCGTTTGCTCGCTGTCAAAGTAGAGTTCTTCGTACAACTTTTCACCGGGGCGAAGCCCTGTGTATTGAATTTCAACGGCATGTTCGGGCAAACCGGCAAGTCGAATCATATCGCGTGCCAAATCGACGATTCGAACTTGTTCCCCCATATCGAGGACGAAAATTTCGCCCCCTTTTCCCATTGCGGCGGCCTGGAGCACCAATTGGGACGCTTCAGGGATCGTCATGAAATATCGGGTCATCTCCGGGTCGGTCACCGTGATCGGCCCGCCTTTTTGAATTTGATTCCTGAAAATCGGAACAACACTGCCGGTGGAACCAAGCACGTTGCCGAATCGCGTCACGATAAAACGTGTCGATGAAGCCTGGGACATCGCATGGACATAACGCTCCGCGAGATGTTTGCTCGTTCCCATGACGCTGGTCGGATTGACCGCTTTATCGGTGGAAACAAGGACAAATTTTTTGACTTCATATTCATCCGAAAGATCAACCACGTTACGGGTTCCCAGAATATTATTGCGAACCGCTTCGGAAACATTCGCCTCCATGAGCGGCACATGTTTATGAGCAGCCGCATGAAACACGACTTCCGGGCGATATTCGTCAAAAACCTGATTCATCCGCTTGTAATGAGTGACATCCGCAATGATCGGGATAACGTCGCACGTAACCCCCATTTCCCGTAACTCGTTTTCCAGAAAGAAAATCCGGTTTTCTCCGCGTCCGAGAATCAAAAGCTGTTCCGGCTGAAAACGGACCAGTTGCCGACAAATTTCCGAACCGATGCTCCCCCCGGCCCCGGTCACCAGGACACAACGCTCTTTGATCAAATCGGAAATGACTGAATTATTCAGTTGAATGGGTTCGCGTTTCAAAAGGTCTTCAATATTAATGTCACGGATGGGAACGGTTTTCCCCCCCAGCCTCGAATCCGGCTGCAAAACGATGCGCAAATTCAGTCCGGCTTTTTGACAAACTTTGGTCAATTCCCGAACCTGAGGCCCGCTCACAATGCCTGCAATCATCAACACGTCGGTTACATGATGCTTTTTGACAACATCCTCGATCTGGGAAATCGTTCCTAAAACAGGAATTTGTGCCAGTTTTCGATGCAATTTATACTCATGGATGGTAATAAAACCGACGACCCGATATCCCAGTTCAGGTTGGGCGTGAATATTACTGGCCAAAATCGCGCCATCCTGATTGGCACCGACCAAAAGGGTATTTTTGAGTCCCTTGGCAACGAATCGCGGATAAATATCTTCACGATACATCCGTAAAACAAGACGAAACCCCCCCAAAAGAAGTATTGTCAGGAGGCCGTCCAAGACCGGGACCATTCTTGAAAAAATATACCAGGGAAACAGAGTGGTTTTAATCAGAAAAAAGAGACAAACACACACAAGTGACGCAAAAATCAAACGTTGTAAGTCTTTGATCGATACGTAGTACCAACATATATTTTGAAACTGTCCCAAAATATGAAAAACGATCATTTTTCCAATGATGACCCATCCCACGGTCTGGCAGAACGTGAGAAAGTATTTCTCTTCAAAAAGATCAACATCAAACCGAAAAACAAAAGCAAGAAAATAGGAAGAAAAGAAAAAGACGGCAATGATGGCGGCATTGACGACACGGTTGGAAAGCATCTTCGCAACCCAGTGCGAAAAACACTCCAAGTGGTTTTGTCCGTGGGCTTTATCAAAACGCGTTTTTAATGTCAGTGATTTTTGAGATGTCATGTTCGGAAACCCAAGCGAGAGACGAAAACACTTTTATATGGAGACAGACACCCCTGCGTCGCAAAAGAGCAACCAACGGGAATCGTGATTGTCTATCAATATTTTACAACAACTCCCAGTCCTTTTTCGACTCTGAATAATGCCCATATTTTGATTAAAAAAAACGGTTTGTCCAGCCTAAATTACCACAAAACTGAATGATCTTTGACCATTAAGATTCGTCATTTTGATCATTAAGCAAATAAAATGCCAAAACGTGAAAAAAATGAGAACAAATAATGATTTTTTTCATAAGTGTAAAAAAGATTGTTTGTATACATTAGTATACTACAAACGGAGACAAATTGTATTTTTCACACGGAGGCACAGAGGCACCAAGCCTCTCTTGAAAATCTCTCCGTGACTCCATGCCTCTATGTGAAAATCTTTGTAGGAAATAACCGGTAATTTATCACCGTTTACAGTATACATGCAAAGCTTTATTTGCTTGTGATTTGTTTACCGTTTCTTGGCGGTCAATCGAAGATTGACGTTCAAAACTTTGCTTTAATGAATTCTGATGTTGGAGATTGCCTGCTTGACAAGTTTGCGCATCAGGGTTGCCGAGCCGGGGTGGGCCGTAAAAAGCCGGAATTGCAGGCAGGCCTGGCCGACAAACATTTCAATGCCGGGAACAGCGATGCATCCTTTGGCTTTGGCGTTTTTGATGAACAGGGTGTTTTCTGGATTGTAAACGGCGTCGAACACGATCATCCCTTCGCGAAGGGCGGATTTTTCGAACGGTGTTTCATCGACGTTCGGGTGCATTCCCACCGGCGTGCAGTTGGCAAGGATGTTGCATTTGAAACCGTGCCGCAAATCCCATTCGATTTCGTTGCATCCGAGCTGCCTGGCGAGATTCAACGCGCGATCATAGTTGGCATCGGTGACCGTGACGCGCACCCCGCGAACTTGCAAACCATATGCCAACGCCTTGCCCGCCCCGCCGGAACCCAACACCAGGGCCGAGCAGCTTTGTAACGGACTGACGCCGTTGACCTTTCCCCCCATCGCCATTTCAATGCTGAGCACCGCCGCCGCATAATCGGTATTGTACCCGAAACGGTCGTAGTTGTCGATAATGACGGTATTGCATGCGCCGATTTCCTCAACGGCCGGGTCGCATCGCGTCAGCTTTTTGAGTACCGCCACTTTGTGCGGAATTGTGACGCTCAAGCCGCGAATGCCGATCAAAGGGGACTTGTCGATGAATTCCTCAAAATCCTCTTCGGCCACCTGAAACGGAAGATAAACGCGATTCATCCCGGCTTCGGCGAACGAGGCGTTGTGAATCAGCGGACTCAGGCTGTGTCCGATCGGATTGCCGACGACGCCGAACACTTCCGTTTCTTCGTTAATGTGCTCGTAACGGTACATGTCGCGCAACGCCTGGTATGTCGGCAATCCGGGGGCGACCACCCGTTTGTCGGAAAACGTCGAATAGGTGAACGGTGACCCGAATTTCGGGGCAAGCAATCGCGTCATCAACCCCATTTCGTCCATACTGATTGCAATCGTCGGGATTTTTGAATGATTCGCCTGCAACAGTTCGAAAACGCGGAACACGTCGCCGATACGCTTCGGCATCACCGCGATTTTGACAATGTCCGGGTCGCATTGTGCCAGCCGGTCCCAAATTGCCTGCAAGTCCGCCGGCGTTTCCTTCATGTTGTGATAACTGATGATCCGTTTCGTTTTGCCGTAACGCGGGGTCAGTTTCGCGGCGTTTTCCTCGAGGTCGACATACTCGACGCCGTCAAGGATCGCCTGCCGGAACACTTTGAGCCGTTTGGTTTCATC
>JGI20166J26741_11607807_pt1 | contig 11615 bp, 4 predicted proteins | sample TergutCu122P5_FD_26741 | JGI IMG/M metagenome (IMG submission 26741) | reverse complement strand
AGGGGGTCGTAGGATAGGGATTCGGAGAGGGGGCGAGTCGCGGGACGCGACTCGTCTGCAGGCGGGACGCCCGCGCTACCCGGCAGGACGCCCGTGCCACCAGAATAGGGTGTGCCGTAATCGACACCAACAAGCTGGCCGGTGGGGTCGTAGGTGTAGTAGTCGGTCTGGAGGTTTTCGCGGGTCATGGAGGTGCGGCGGCCCATGTTGTCGTATTGATAGGTGGCAAAGGCAAGAGTTTTGTTGCTCTTATCCTTGTGATTGACGGAGAGTAACTGGCTGGCGGGGTCGTAATCGTAACTGGTAACCACACCGTTGTCACGGGTGAGTTGTGAACGGCGTCTGAAGGCGTCGTATTCGTAGGTGGCCAAGGGTTTGTTGCCACCGTTGGATACCTCAGTCATGCGGCCTTGGGCGTCGTAGGTGTAGGTGACTTTCTTGCCATCTGGATACACCAAGCCGACTTTGCGGCCATGTGAGTCGTAAAGGTAGCCGACGGTGTGCGGGACTACACTGACGTGCAAGGAGTTGATTGTGGTGGTTTCGGAAGCGAGTCGGCCTAGTTTGTCGTAGGTGTAGGTGAGAACGGTGTTGCCGTTGTCGACGTTGAGGAGGTAACCGGTAACGTCGTCGTAGGTGTAGGTGATGTCGGGAGCGCAACCGAAGGGCAGCCATGTTTCGAGCACCGGTTTGCCGTCAAGGTTGTAGGTGATGGTTTTGGTTTGGCCGGCGCGAGTGGTGTAGGTGGCGAGGCGGCCACCAACGTCGTAAGTCCATTGTTCCGCCGTATCGTCGGGGTAGAACATGGCGGTTTTGCGGCGCATGGCGTCGTATTCGAAGGCGTAGGTGTTGCCGTTGGCGTCGGTGAGGCTGGCCATGTCGCCCATCGCGGTGTAGGTGTAGCTTGTGGTGTTGCCGAGCGCGTCGATACTGGCAGCAAGGCGGCCTGTGGCGGGGTCGTATTCGTTGTGCGTCTGTGTGCCGTTGGGGAATGTGGTGGTGGTGACTTGGTTGCGGGCGTTGTATTCGTAGGTGGTGGTGCGGCCAAGCGCGTCGGTAACGGAGGTGCGGCGGCCCGCAACGTCATAGGTGACGCGCATAGTGGAGGCGGAAGCCGCTTGCGAATTTTTCTTCATAGTTCTGGTTGTGGCGTTGGTGCGGCCCATGGCGTCGTATTCGTTGGTCACGATCAGGCCGTCGGGAGTTGTGGTTTGCGTGACTTGGCCGATGGCATTGTAAGCCCATGTCTGGCTCGTGCCGTCCGAGAATTTGGCTTTGGTGCGGCGATTGGCGCTGTCGTAGGTATAGGTGATTTTGTTGCCGCCGGCGTCAATCGTCGAAACCAGATTGCCGACTGCATCGTAATTCCAGCGGGTGGTGTTGCCGAGGGCGTTGGTGGCGCTGATGCGGCGGTTGGCGTCGTCGTATTCAGAGGTCGTCTCGACGCCGTCGGGGGTCACGGCATAAATGAGGTTGTTGCTGGCATCGTAGGCATAGTCGATGGTGCGTCCCGATGGGTCTGTTTGGGAGAGAATGTTGCCATCGGTGTCATACGTCCATGAGGTTGTGCGGTTCAGGGCATCGGTGGTGGAGAGGCGGTGTCTGTCGCTGTCGTAGGTGTGGCGGATGACGCCGCCGTCGGGGTTGGTTTGCTGGATGAGGTTGTTGGCATCGTCGTAGGCATAGAGCGTCGTGGCCATTTGCGCGGTGCCGACGGCCGCGGCCTGCATGAGCTTGCGGCCTTCGGAGTCATACAAGAACTCGTCGATGTGACCATCGGAATACTCGATGCGCGTGGGGTTGGAAATGAGCGAGCAGGTGCCGCAGCCTCCGGGGGTTTCCGTGTAGTCGTAGCGAGTGACACCACCGGCAAAATCAGTGTAATAGGTCATGCGGCCCATACTGTCGTATTCCCAAGTGGCGGTGCGGCCAATTTCGTCGGTTTCAGCGGTTTTGCGTCCGTATTTGTCGTAGTAATAGAGGCGCGTGGTGCCGTCGGGATTGGTCTGTTTGGTGACGAGGCCGCGTTCGTTGCGATCCCATGTGGTGACGCGACCAAGAGCGTCGGTGCGGGAGGCGATCTGCCCGTAGATGTCGTAGGCGTAGCTGGTGGTTGCGCCGAGAGGATCGGTTTCTGAGGCGACAAGTCCGCGTTCCGCGTAGGTGTATTGGTGAATGCCGCCCTTGCGGTCGCGCTTGGTGAGGGTGTTCCCCTTGTTGTCGCGAGCAAATTCCTCGTAGGTGCCGTCGTCATAATCCTGACGCAAGAGACGTCCGACAGCATCGTAGACGAACGCTTGCTTCTTGGTCTGGCCTGGTGCGTTTGCCGAGTTGCCCTTGCCGACACCCTTACCTTTGCCGGAATTGGTCTTGGTGGCTTGAACGACGCGCCCTTTGGAATCGCGAACATATTCGGTGGAGTGTCCGCGATTATCTTTGATTTTGATTTCTTTTCCGTTTTCATCGCGCTCAATGTTAATGACCTGCCCGTTGCTACGCGTCGCGCGGATGATTTGACCTTTCTTGTCGCGGGTGTATTTGATGTTTAGTCCGTCAATGGAGGTTTCTTCCTCCAGCGATTCCATACCTCCATTACTGTAGCTCCATGTGGCTTTACGGCCGAGAGAGTCGACGCGCTCGGTAGGTCTTCCATTGGTGGCTGCGGGCACGCGATAGACGATGGCGCGGTCATCCGTGTAACGCACAGTGCGACGCTCCGGATCGGCGGGATCAAACTCAAGCGTCGCATAAGCCTGCTGTGTCACTGGATTGATTTCCTGATGGATCACGCCATATCCCCGTTCCGTTTGGTAGCGATAACCGATATGATTTGCGCGTCCGTTGTAACGTGGGTCGTCGGCTTCAACTAGGAGCGGGGCAAGTCCGGAAGTCGCAAAATCATATTTATACTCGGCGGTAGTGCCGTCACCGTAGTGAACGCGCGCAAGGGTGGCATATTCTTGAGCTTCCTGTTCGTCACCCGAATTATCGAGTGGGAAACCCGTAACACTGGGAGCGGTCATGTTGTTATATTCATATTCAACAGCGCGTCCGTCGCTGGTTTCAACCCGGCTGATGCAAGGCAGTCCGGCATGTCCTTCATGATAAATTGTGATTTGGTTCCCTGCTTCGTTGGTTATTTGTTGCAATAGACTATTTTCGTCATAATCGAAATTTGTCACCTGACCGTTTTTATCTGTGAGTGTGACTACCCGATAAATGCCGGCTGTGGCTTGCGAAACGGGAGCCGTAACGGGTTCGAACACCAATATGTTTTCGCCCTGGGTGGTAATTTCCACGCGATCACCAACAAGGCGCGCCTTTTCTGTGTAACGCTCGTGGAGTGTGACAAAGGAGCCGTCCGGCAGCCGGTCGAAAGTGCGCCGGATGCCTGAAGGATATATGAAAAGCAGATGGTCGCCCTCCTCGTTGCTCCATGCTTGCAATTCAAACTGCCAGTTGTGCCGCCAAGATGCCCCCTGCCCAAACGCCGGGACAATCATGCGCGGCATGCTGTTGTTATAGCGAATCCATTGCAGCGGCTCGCTTCCCGTCATGCTCAAGTCGGTGATTTTACGTGTGACATTACCATTAAGGTCGAATGGATTTGCTCCCTCTCCACAAGGATCTGACGGGGTGATGGGCGGTGGGTTAATCGGCGGCGGGTTAATCGAAGGTGGAGCAATCGGGGGAGATTCATCATTTGGACCGGCAGTAACAGGGAATAATTCCATAGGAACGTATACATCTCCGTTATTATTATACCAATGGCCATTGCCTTTGTCATCAATATGGTATGTCCCGCTTACAGTTCCGTCCGCCTCCTTAATTTGAGCGCCTTCATAAGGGTTCCGTATTTTTTCATCATTTTCCTTCAGCCTTCTCTTTCGTTCCGTCTCCGTTTCATTATGTTTAGGCGTTTCGGACGGATACTGCTCCCCACCATTGCTAGTAGTCGTAGGAGGTGTGGCAGGAGGAGGATTGGCAGGAGGAGTTGGAGGAGGTGTGGGAGGGGGAGCGGGAGGATGGGATACGCCAGAGCCAGACCCTTCTTTGGGGTCTGATTCGTCCCCGTAGGTGTCTGGTTGCAAAGGTTTGCAGGCAATGATCAGAGCGAGTAACAATATGAATCGAATGAGTTGTTTCATGGTGATGGATGTTTAAGATTAAGGTTTGGGATTAAAGTATAAGATTAGGCTAAAGAGAGATGTGGCCGGTGGTTATTGCCCGGTGTATTCGGCCTTGATGGGGCCTTTGTAGATTATGAGTCCTGATTTCAGGGTGATTCGAAACCAATACCAATATTCAGAATTGGCGTCGGGCAACGCATTGATGTTTTGCGATTTTCCCTCCACGGTTGTTGTAACAGTTGTTATTATTCCAGTTTTCCTAAACGGCTCGGTAAGTGGGCGGGGGGCGCGAATTATTATTATTTCCTCATAGATGCTGTCTGGAAAATTCCATGTGAGCGTGGCAAAATCATCCGTCCGGGTGATGCTCACTTTATAAGCGTCCTCCTGCCTGATATAACCAGTCGTGCCATTCCGATCGGCGTCCACCCTGACGGGGCCGATTTCATGGTTTTTTCCGTCCTTCATGCGCAGAATGAGCCAATACCAGTATGCATTCTCATTCGGCAGACTATCCTCCCATCTCGTCGTCTTGGGTTCCAATTTGGCAACTCTTTTTGTTGTGTTCGTCTTTCCTGTATCGCTTCGCATCAGGATTATTCCCGTGAGTTTGTCAGCATCCGCATCGATTTTCCATGTCAGCTTGACATTTTGGCGGGTCCTGACGGCGTTGAAGGCGTTGCGGGCGTCAGGCGGGACGCTGGTTGCCACGACTATTTTCTTGGGTTTATTTCCTCCTTTGCCTTTCGGTTCCTTGGAACAGGAACCCATAAAAGCCAAGCCGGACAGCAAGACCGCGATGATAAAGACTGGTTTTTTGGTCATTATTTTCATGGTTGATTATGAGATTAGGTTTAGAGATTAGGATTAACATTATTCATGGCACACGAAGCGCGCTAAGTTTGCTTATGATTTTTTCGGGAGCGAGGAGCTTGCAATCATACCACGCTGTGAAAAGTTCACCGGTGGGAACCTGATCAAGGGTTCTTAAATCGCCGGCGCCGATCATCAGGATATATTTGCTTTCCGCGGTGGGATGCGGGACGATGGCTTGAAATGGCCGGTTCCCGGTCAGCCTGTCGTTTTTATACAGAACCATCGCCAAAGTCACTTTCATCGGAATTTGTGCCTGAATCTTTTCCCATACGCTGTTGCTTTGCGGGTTGCCCACAAGAATGAGGGAATGGCTGTCAATCTCGTCCTGTGTCACTTCAGTGTCTTTTTTGATCGCGCACTGTGCGCCGTGGAAATATTTTGAATAATCCGTTTTTATCGAACCCACGATGCGTTGTATGTTCTCCAGATCGCCGCCGGTGGCATGCGTGCCCTCAACGACGAGCATCGGCGTGGCGAAGATTTCCATGATGGGGCCGGTGAAGCCGGCCTTTGCCAGAAAACGAGAGCGCGTGTCACCGGGATTTTCGTTCCTGCATGGAGCCAGCCAGGAAAATGTTTTGTCCAGGCGTTCAACCAATGTCATGGGGTGCTCGTTAAGCAGGCTGGCAATGTCACCCCGTGTTTTCGCAGCCAAACTTAAAAATGCAGTGGAAAGCTCCAGCGGGCCATGCCCGGCCGGCTTGGTGTTGTCGTGCATCACGAATATCCTCAAGTTCTGGTTGTCAATCACATGGCGGCTTGGATTGACGGTGGTATACCATTGCATCAATGATGGGGAGAATTGTATGGACTCCAATGAGAGATCGAACACGGCCAAATCATAGACTATCGCGGCAAAACGGACGGGGTATTCCGTGACCAGTCGCCCGGCATTGTAGCCGGCGCCGCATGTCGCATACACGCTGATCCGGTGCGGGTCTATATTATAGTCTTTTTCGACTGCATGGATTGCCTCATCAATGTTCACTGACTCGTAGGTATAACCGTCAGGGGCGCCCCTGTATCCTGGCCACAATAGGGCAAAACCGTGTTTTTCGGCGGACTTCGCCCAAAGCAGCGCCTGCCGCTGATTCGCCATGGCCGGTCCTTCAATAAACGAACGATTCTCGTCCTCAATCCTTGTGGATGGTATCACAAGCAGGGGCAGCGAAGCGGCGGGATTATAGCTCGATGGAATGAAAAGCCTGTAGGACTGGGTGGAACCATCGGCACCGGACGCGAAACTCCGGATAAGTATCCCAGATTGGGTTTCCGGAATATTCGCGATGCCTTCCTTCAACTTGCGTTCAATTGTGGCGAGACTGCTTAGCGTGTAGGCGGTTTTTTCCTGCCATTGCCTGTCAAGAACATTGTAATTTTCCTTTGCCAGTAAAATTTTTGCCCGAAGAAATTGCGCCTGGATGTCGAATTTCACCGCTGAATCCTGGCTGTATTGTGATAATTTATCCTGTAGTCCCGCAAATAGGCCGGCAGGATTTCCAACGATAAAAAATTCCGAGGCGCTTTCATTTCCTGCCCGATAGGTGGCCTCATAAATACCCGGTGCAAGGACGGCGTCCGTGTCACTTGTCACTTTGCCCCGGCGCACGGAGTTCCTTTGAAGAACAATTTTGTTCGTGGACACATCGCGCACCTCAAGCGAGACGAAAAGTTTGCTTAGATTTGGATTCCAATCCAGAGTGATTGGATCGGCGCGGTCCCCCAGCGCATAGACAAGTTTTTTCAGCAAACCGTGTTGCGGCTGCCAGGCAGCTCGCAAATCCCGTGAATTATCAAGATACACGGTCATTTGAAACCGGGGTTTCTCGTGGAAGGAATATTGCTTGATATTTATAACATTTTCCCCCTCATTGAGCATGATGGGAAAGTATCCAATCCCCCCGGATGTCTTTGCATCGCCAGCACGCACATCGCAGGCAAACTTTCCATTTGAAAACAGAACGGTTTCGGCGCTTGTGTTTATTTCTATCACGGCGGGCTGGCGTCTTCCTGACACGGCCTTGAATGCGACATGCGTCACCTGCCGGCTTTCCCAGGAGCAACCGTCGAGAAATGCGTTTACGGTGTCCCGATCAACCACCTTTGTGGGTTTTCCCAGAAGGTTTTCCGGGGATTCAATTATTATGACATTGTTTTTCGGGTCAATCCTGCATAGCGGTCGCTCGGTTTTTCCAGTCCCGAAAGCGGTCCACGATCCGACATGAAGAAAGGTAATCACGGGATTTATTTTATGCGTGAGATGTATTTCAGGAATATAAACGGACTTGCCATCCAGCCTGACGGTTTTTATCACATTTTCCGCCGGGGACGCCGACGGGAACGTCATGCTTTGGATAGCAAGGAACGCGAACAATAGTAACGAGTGTCGAGTAGCGGGCAGCGAGCAGGAGCCGCCTGTCGCGGCGCGTTTGCTCGCTGCGCTCTCAGTGGTTTGGAAAGATGTATTTTGCTTTGTTTTCATACTCGCTACTAGCCACGCGATGCTCACTGCTGATGTCAACGACCTGCGTATTCGGCCTTGATGGGGCCTTGATCGATAATGACGCCTGTTTTCAGGGTAATCCGAAACCAATACCAATAGTCAGAATTGGGATTGGGGAGCGCGTCAGTGTATTGGGATTTTCTTTCCATGGTTGTCACCACGGGTTTCGCTTTTGCCGTGGGCTTGAATGGCGCGGGAATGGGGCGCACGGCGCGAACCACCCTTATTCCCGCATAACTATCCTCGGGAAAATCCCATTTGAGCACGGCCTGGTTATCAGTCCTGATAATGCTTATTTTATATGTGTCCGATAATTTGATATAGTGAGACGATCCTGCCTTGTCGATGTCCACCCTGACGGGGCCAAGGTCCTGAAATCTGCCGTCAGTGGTGACGAATCTGACCCAATACCAACAGGCATTTTCATCCGGCAGGCAGTCCTTGAAACTGGTGGCGCCGGATTCAAGCGTGGCCACGCCGTTGCGATTATTTATTTTCCCCGTGGAGCTTCTGGTAATGTCAATTTTTTTGATTGTGACTCCAGACAAATCAGCCTGCCAGCTCAGGGTGACATACTGGCCGTTTCTCACGGCGCTCAGCGAGCTTTTCCCAGTGGGTATAATCACCGCTGCCTTGGCGGCTTTCGAACCTGCGGGCGCAGTTTCCCCTTTTTTACCCGTCTTGACTTCCGATTGCTTGGAGCAGGAGGACAGGAAGGCAATGCCGACAAGCATGGCGGTGACGATGAATAGCAGTTTTTTGGAATTTATGGTCATGGTAAGTTTAGTTTACAGTTTACGGTTTACAGTTTACAATTTACAGTTTACAGTTGGTAAGGAGTGGAGGAGTGTTCGTTATTACAGAAGGAAACGGATAGAACGGAGATTGCGTTGTTTATATTTTCTTGGTTTGTAATTTGTCCATATTCATTATTGGAAGTTCGGAGGGCCGTTCAAGGGAGTCAGGTTGATGTTTGCTGGTTTTCATGGGTGGGTTTCTTGTGTTGATTTTTGCGCTATTTGTGCCTTTTGTCAGGCCACTCGCGGACTCGTAGAGCGGCTAAATGGTTTTTTTTATAGGTTTGTGTTCATCTGTTTTTTTGCGTATCGTGCAACGAATCTAGTTTGCTGATGATTTTGTCAGGATTGCAGAGATAGCAATCATACCATGCGGTGAAGAGTTGGTCGGTCGTGACCTGCCCCAGGGTTCTTAAATCCGCCGCTCCAATCATGAGGATATATTTGTCATTTGCAGTGGGATGCCGGGAAATGGCCTGAAAGGGTTGGAGGCCGGTCAGACGGTCATTTCCATACATGACCGCCGTGGTGGTCATTTTCACGGGGAGCTTCGGCTGTAGTTCCGCCCAGACGCTGTTACTTTGGGGGTTGCCGACTAGGATCAGGGAATAGGCATCGATGTCGTTCTCCGTCACTTCGGAGTCTTTTTTGATCGCGCATTGCGAACCGTGGAAGTATTTCGCGTAATTTTTTCGCAGGGATTTCGCAACGTTTTGTATATTCTCCAACTCGCCGCCTTCCGCATGGGTTCCCTCGACAACTAGAAACGGCGTGCCGAATATTTCCATGATGGGGCCTGTGTAGCCGGCTTTTGCCAGAAAATTAGAACGCTTCTCATCAGGGTTTTCATTCCTGCACGCGGCCAGCCAATCAAACACCATGTCCATCCGGCTCGCTTGAGACATGGGCTGCTTGGCAAGATAGCTGACAACATCCCCCCTTGACGCTTTGGCTTGGGCGAGAAATGCGGTCGTAAACTCCATCGGGCCATGGCCCGATGGCTTGGTGTTGTCGTGCATCACAAATACTTTGATGTTCCTGTTGTCAACCACATGGCGGCATGGATTGACGGTTGCATACCATTCCATCAGTGACGGAGAAGATTGTATTGTGTCCATGGAAAGATCAAATATGGCCCGATCATAGACAATGGCGGCAAACCGGTTGTTGTATTCCGTAATCAGGCGCCCGGCAGTATATCCCGCGCCGCAAGTTCCATACACGCTGATCCTACGCCTGTCGATATTATAGTCTTTTTCGACGGCTTGAATGGCCTCATTGATGTTCACGGACTCATAAGAGTAGCCATCGGGAAAGCTCCTGTATCCCGGCCACAGCAGGGCGACACCGTGTTTCTCCGCAGGTTTTGCCCAAAGCAGCGCCTGCCGGTGATTCTCCATGACCGTCCCTTCAATGAACGGCCGCTCCCTGCTGGCAATTCTCACCGGCGCCATCACAAGCAGAGGCAAAGGAGTGCCGGGGTTGTAATTTGCCGGGATGAAAAGCCTGTAGAATTGGGTGGAACCATCGGACCCGGACGCAAAGCCCCTGACATGGAGACCGGGCTGGTCTTTCGCGACATTTGTCGCGCCTTCTTTCAGCCTGCGTTCGATGGCGGCAAGGCAACTTAATGTATAGGTTATTTTTTCCTGCCATTTTATATCAGAAATGTCGTAATTTTTCTTTGACAGTAAAATTCGCGCTCTCCGCAATTGCACCTCAATGTCGAGTTTTGATTCTGAATCCGGGTTGTATTTCGACAATTTTTCCCGCAATTCCGCAAACAATTCATCTGGATTCCCAACAACAAAAAGCTCCGAGGCGCTGTCGTTTTGCGTCCGATAGATGGCTTTGTAGATTCCCGGTGCAAGCATCTGGGCGTCATCGCTGAATAGCTTGCCCATGCTCACATGCCCCCTCTGGAGAACGATACTGTCCGTGGAGACATTGCGCACCTCCATTGAGATGGAAATATTGCCCAAAGACGGATTCCAGTCCAACTCGGGGACGTTGGAGCGTTCTTTCGTCATGTTGACGAGGCTTTTCAGCAAACCGCCATGTGTTTGCCACGCAGCCTGCAAGTCATGCGTATGATCGAGGCAGAGGCTCACTTGAATCTTCGGTTCCCCAATGGAGTATTGTTTAATATTTATGATATTGCTACCGGGCACAAGCATGACCGGAAGATAGGCACGCCCTCCCGAACCGATGGCTTTGTCGGCGGACAACCTACCAGCCATTTTCCCATTGTTAAACACCACCGTGTCGGAATCGGTGTATAGCTCCATTACCGCGGGCTGTCGCTTGTTTGACACTACCTTGAAGGCATAATGCGTTGCCTGCCGCATACCCCATGTTATTCCGTCTAAAAATGAATTTAGATTGTCACTATTGACCACCTGCATTTGGGCGTTTTTCAGCAATTTTTCGGGAGATTCGAAAAGCACGCTATTATTTTGAGAATCAAGCGTGCATAGGGGCTTGAGATTCACATTTGCCTTGCCCTTTGTTTCCCACGAGCCGATGTAGAGAAACGAGATTACCGGAATTATTCTTTTGGTGAGTCCAACCTCGGGGATGTAGAGTTTTTTGCCGTCCAATCTGACTGTTCTTGTTGCCTCTCCCGCCATGGCCACGAACGCGAACGGTCTGCCATGCAAAATGAGGCACACAAAAATAAGGATTAAAGGACGGGAATTCATGGGGGAAAGCGTTGGAGAGGCAGTTTATGGTTTAGAGTGTTTGGCTTATCACTTCGCTCGAAACAGAGGTTGAGAGGCTGTCGGTAGCGACGGCCATTGAAGCTAAGTTCCACAAATCAGGGAAAAGTAACGTGGCGAAAGCTACGGGAATGTTTTTAATGTTTTTCACTGTGGGCAACATGATTTTTAATGATTTATACCTATTCATTGCTACCATCCTACCAGATAGCAAGTAAATTTTAAAGCAGGCTGTTACTTTTTTCTTAACAGACTCTTGGATGTTTTTGGAAGAATTTGAAGGTTCCAGGGGATTACGTTCGTTTGAGGGGAAAAACCGAGTCCAAACTAGCACAAAGAACAACGGCTTGCTACCGTGCTACCACATAGCAAGCAAATTTTGCCGATTTTTAGCAGGGTATTACTTTTTGCTACCAGAGCATGAACACACCTTCTCAAAAAGCCGGCAAGAAAAGCATCTCTTTTTTCCCTGAAATCCTTGAAGCCGCCGCGCGCAAAGCGCGCAAGGAAACCAACGGAAATCTGTCCCGTTACATCCAGAACTTGATTACGCGTGACGCGGAAAATTCCCCGCCCCTTCCGGCGGGAC
>JGI20166J26741_11607584_pt1 | contig 11619 bp, 7 predicted proteins | sample TergutCu122P5_FD_26741 | JGI IMG/M metagenome (IMG submission 26741) | reverse complement strand
TGGATAAAAGCAATGATATCCTTAACATAATATTATGTCCAATTACCAAGATCACTCCTGGAGTTCCAATCAAAATACTCCTCTAGTGTATAAAATGAACTCAGTAAAAGAAATTTTTTTAGGGATGATTTAAATTTATTAACATTACTAGATAGGCATTTAATACTTTGAGGTAAGCGATTAAAAACCTGTATCCCCGAAAAGTAAGCTCCTTTTTGGTATTTAGAAAGTCTTGCTGTAGGCAGGGATAAGTCAGATCCATGACGGGTATTAATGGAGTGAATTTCGGAGTTAGATTTAAATTTGTCCATATTCTTGACTATGAATAGTGATAGTGACCATATATACTGAGAATGTAAGGGGAGAATGCTCAATCTTTTAAACAATTCATGACATGATTGTCTCTTATTAATATTCATCATAATTCTTATTATCCTCTTTTGCAATTTGAAAATGATATCACTAAGGGGTGAGTTACCCCAAAAAATTATTCCATATACCATAATTGAATGTACATAAGAAAAATAAATTGTTCTCAGGTTTTTGCTAGAAATAACTGATCTCAGTGTTAACTGATATAAATGATATAATTTTATTTCCAACTGTATTTAATTAAATAGATTTATTATTAATATTCTTACAAAGTCCACAAAAATTAAACCTTCAGTTTCTTTAAAAAATATGAACATGAGTTTGAAAATATTATTAAAACATGCTGTTTCTTTAGAACATATCAGTTCTTTACTTCTTAGCTTATTCTCCAAACTTTGTGGAAAAAATTTTGTAGTGAATTTTGCATACATGCCCCTTACAAGTAGCACACTGGGTTGAATGCTTATGCCATGATAATGCTTTCCCTCAGTGTCAGGAAATGTTTCATTTTCTGAAGAGGCTACTGTATCATTATTAGAATCATGTTTACTTTCTTCAACAATGTCATCTTCAGACTCAGAAATTCCCCCACAAATTCATCATTACTATAATAAAGCAATCTCAATACCGCTTCAATATTTTCGTCGGTTACTAAATATTTCTGGCATTCTGTAAAAGGAAGGAGAAATTCCATGTCCTTCACATGGCCGGAAAAACAAGGAAAATAATAAAAATAATAGTGACCTTATATATAATCTAATACGCATACAAAAAGCTGCTCTTTTAGCCACATGCACATACACTTATGTCGGGTCAAACCACAATAACAACAGATTGGCAGAAAACGATGAAGTCAACAGTGACCCCTACCACACGGTTCCAAAGAGCTCAACAGTAGAAGAAATTACACACCTTCGGCCATTTCCAAATTACATTCTATCCAAGAAACTAATGAGAAGAAAAAACATTCGGATCACATTGACCCGACGCGAGTACTTAAAGGTTAAGAGAACATCCTGCTCACTGGATATGTATAATCTGTTTTGGAGAGACATGTGCAAGAGAGAATGGTGTCGTTTGCAAAACCACCGCCAATTCGAAACAAATGTGTGAAAGCTAATTGCCATCTCCCCAAACGAACACTGTTGTATATGGCCAGCTTTTAGTTTAAGTTAACATGGTAATAACTTGAAAAAAAAATTGTGATACTACAAATATGCAGCTTTATCTCATTCCTTAAGTAAGGCCAGAAACTCTTGTACCCAAGTCATCACGTATCATACCTACCACCCCAGTTCTAATTTCTTGTTCCTAACTTGTCATAATTTTCAAAATTTTCTCTGTTAGTTTCAACCACAATCGTCATGTTTGGAAATTCATGTTCATGTGTAGTGCTTAAATTAATATTTGGTTTTGCTTGTACTTATCAGACTTCAATTATCAGGCTAATGTAAACTAAAACACACTCTCCTCCAAAAGAAAAGCCACAGCCAAGCTATAACTTGCAGACTGTAAACTCATACATTTCGATGTGGGCATCACGGACCAATTCAAACTGTCTAAACTAGCGCTGTTAATAGGCTCCATTGTATGACAGCTGTTGTAGAAAACCCCTCAAACCCAGGACTTCAGTTGATTGATACACCTTCAATATTCGAAGCTGACTGTTCTGCTTGTTTATTGACTCAACAGTATACATACAACCACATGGGTTGCCAGAGTCATACAGGAACAAGCTTGGTGAAGCACTTGATTGGAGTCTTGGGTAGTGTCCCTCAATCTGTCAGCCATGCTGTACTTACATACTGTACATAAAGTAACAAGACAGGCATTGAGGTGCATTCGTGTAACCATTGTCGCCCTGGAAAAGCAGCAAGTATCCTGAGTGAGTGTTTGTAGCCTTTGTCGTGAAGCGTGCAAAGCACATGAACCATATTGTCTTCTGTGGCCCTTCCAACTCTACATTTTTCTGCATTATTTCACAAACTGCACAATTTTCTGGGGAGGGGGACTTATTGTATATAAAATGTGTGTTTTGATTTTCTCTACAACTTTTATCAGTAACATTTCCATTCTAATAATAATTCAATGAGATATCATATACATGCATCTTCATGCAAAGTACCTGTTATTCCTGTCAAGAATTAAACTTGTATTTGCTCAACAGATTTTCAAAAAACACCAAAATGTCAAATTTCATGAAAATATGTCCAGTGAGAGCTGAATTATTCCATGCAGATGGATAGACATGACAAAGCCAATCATCACTTATTGCAATTTTGCGAACGCACCTAAAAAGGATACACATTTGTACGGCTACTTGTAAAACATGAAAAATGTTTCCCTCACAAATTCACACTTTATCTATTTAGTCATAACATAATAAGAAAACATCAAACAGGATATTTGCCAAATGAAGATTAAAAACTGGATAGCCTACGTCCAGGATCGAGGGAAATGGAAAGATGTCGTTCAGAAGGCCAAAACTTTCCACCACTAAAGGAAGTTAGCGCCTAGAATAATAATAATAATAATAATAATAGCAGCAGCAGCAAATGCAAAATAACATTACATGCACTACAAATTATAACTACAGAACAGCTGTAACACTTAGAAATACGGTTTGATTCAGGCACATAATTGTAAATACCTCACATAAAGGTGATAACTAATAAAAATAATAATAATAATAAATATACTTGGAAAATCACACATAATATTCATAGTACTGCAGTGTGGTGGGGATCACCAATGGTTAAAGTGCCAAGGAGAAAAGGTCTGTTACAAGAGAAAACACGACGACGACAACAATAATAATATCCAAGTCTCTATCGACTACTCTGCAGAAGTTCCACGTACAACCTCGTTTGTATATACAAGCCTGTTTTACTCAATACACATGTAATAGTTTGAAAATTAGTAACCAGTATCATTACTATATACCCAGCATGCAATATCCTGTCAGACTGAATGGCATAAGACAATGAAGGAACAATAATAATAAATTATATAATTATAAATTATTATTATTATTCTAAAATACAAAGACCTTGCAAGAAAAATAGAGTGAAAGTGGAATGTAAACACATAAGTGATATCAACAATAAAAGGGACAACTGGGACCATCTTAAAATCATTCAGAAAATACCTCAGCCACATATTGGGAAAGCACAAAATTAACAAACTACAGAAAACAGCCAGATTGAACACTGCACACATACTTCAGAAAGTACCAATGTAAAAGTACAAAACATTCAACATCGGAAGTAGCATTACATGTGCCATGCATTGTAATTAAAGAATAGCTAGAGCACTGTATAACCTACAAACATTGTTTGAAGTGTATAATTTTAAGTACCCTGCACAAAGGTGATAACAAGCAACAACAGCAATGGGCACAAACAGTGAATTGACCAGGGGAGTTTATATGTTCTGTATCTGTGCATCAAGGAATATTTACACTTACGTAGTAAACCAACAAATGCAGTGATAAAATATGCTGTATCATACATCAATATTCACCCACGTTTTGGTCGCTTTTGCGACCATCATTAAGGTGCTGTACAAGAATATGTGACTGGAACGTGTCAGTGAATATTAAGGTATGATAAAACATATTTTATCAGCATGCATTTATTGGTTTACTACATAAGTGTAAATAGACTGTTAGTTCAGGTTGAAGGATTTCTTTAACACATTGTCACCCAACCTAATTGACCAGACTTTTAATTCACCACACGGAGAAATGCACAATGTAAGGATTATTACAAAATTCATAAATCCTTATAAGTTTATGTTACTATGACCTTACCTAACAGTTTCAAATGGGTAGAATTCTTAACCACTTGATGGCTGTACACATCCACACATTCAGACAGCATTACTTCTACTACAGTTAAGAAGTCACAGAAATCAGAATTACTTGCTTAGAAAGCAGACAAGTTCTGTGACAGATGTAAGCATATTTTGAAATCTATGACTTCATTGTACAATGGGCTCCATGACTAGATAATATTAATGCCTAGTGGTTAAAGAATTGTACAAGGCAACATGAACGAGCATTATTTCATTCTTGTTAGTCTGTGCTGCTTTGATAGTTCATATGTGGATCACCTTTCCTTTGGAATTCTGCTAATGGCGATGGTACCTTCACTTACTTTTCCGCTACATTTTGCAAAATAAGAATCAGTACGAAAATGTGCACTTACTTATATACGAAAAACAGCTGAATGAAACGTCCTAATTTAAAGGTGACATTTTAAAAACAAAGTACACTTTGTCACTACCATGATTATACAGAGCCTCGCACATCTGGTACATGCACTTCATTCTCTCTTCAAAGAGCTCACACTGATCAAAATCATTTGAAGAATCCCAAATGCATCCTTCTACACCACACATAACACCGATTACCCTTCCATTTCCTGCGAACAATCCAAGTGTTTTACACTATGCCGTTTAATTCTTCAAAAATACAATTAAGAATTGTAGACTGGTATTTACGTTCATCTCAAGCAACCATGTTTCACAATTCCATCCCCTTCTTTATTCACTTTAAATGTTCACGAATCAATTCGAATTTCTTTTGACACTTAAATACACCAACAGACATTACTGACATATTAACAGACATGTTACAGTGTACAAATCACTGTTTCATCGAATGCATGAGTGGACATTCATGTGAGGTCACATTTGCACATACCAATTTCATAACAAAAAAAAATCCAGTCAAACAAAGAAAACTGTCAACAAGAATTCCCTGTAACATTAACATACATTCATTACATTTCAAAGTAACTACAGTTTTGCTTAACCGTCAGTTTCATAATTATTTGTCTACAGCACTTTTCTGAATATCTAATACTGCCCATTCTAAAATCCTCAAATTCATAAATTTTGAGAGGAACAAAGTTCAGTAAACCAGGACATGAAAAACTGCTACAGTTTTAAACTTATTAGCACAATATACAGTGCAGTGGACACATACACTAATGTACTTCCACGAACCATCCTATGATTGAGGTAGGCTGTGTGAACTCATTATCAATATGAGACTGGATTTTCTTGCATTGTACTGATAACAAGGCGACATGACATAATATACCCAACAACTGAATCTTCATCAACACTGCCATGAGAACCCACAATCTGACTCCTGTCAATGAGTTTTGGTCAGCTACACTAATATGTTCACCCCTGCTTTACACTAACAAATTTATAAAATAAAAAAATCCAGTAAGTGCTGCAATGCCAAGGAAAAGGTCTGCAAGGAAACAACATAATGATGGATTTGATTTCTTTTAATACCAAACAATGTGAACAAATAATGGCATGTCAACCTTACAGTTGTATAAATGTAACTGTTGGACACTATTACTGAAACCTGTTGGGCAGTACATTTTCTGTGAACAAACTTCAAAAAGAGTAATGCAATTCCATGCACATCATCACACAGGCTAGAAACCAATGAGAAATAGTCTTCATACACTCAATTCATACAGATTGTGAAGCAGACTGCAATTTAAAATATATGAAATATAATTACCATCATGACAACATTTGAATCATAACTTCTTAAAGATGTAGTACCATTTTCAACTATTATCAATTTCACCACTGTGATATGCAGTTTTCTTCGGTGTGTACAACCTTTTAGATGACAACTTACAGCCTTTAAGATGACAACTTCTGCATCAGTAATAATCTTTACCACAATGTCTCATTTTGAACTTTCTCAAACACCATAAAAACATTATGCTTAACAAGGTATTTGAAACAGTCTCGTAACAAGGAGTTTTCATCCCTGCTACCTACAATTATTAGTACAGAATTTAAGATTGAATGTTAGGTCAAATACATGTACAAACTGCCTGTAAAACCACAAAAACCAAATACTGAAATTTCATATAATTATAAATTGTAACACTGAATACTGTGTGTGGGGTGGGGGGAAGATTCTGCATCAATCAGTATTTATACACAACAAAGAATTAAAGTGCCAAAATTTGAACGAAATAAGGCAACTGCCTGAAGAGTAGGCTTTATACAACTATGATCTATAATTCCATACATTTTTCAGTTTCTCAAAGAAAACGTTAATATTTATTAATATGTCAACCCCCTTATACAATATTCTGATTTTATGATGAAGTTAAATTACTGCAAAAACAATTTCCATATTTTCAGTATATCTGAAACCCTATAAATTGGACCATGAATATGAAATGTCATATTTTGCCAGTATGCTCAATAATATTGTACTTCAACTGTAAAATTGAAAAGAAATTGAGTGTAAATAATTACCTTACAAAAATTTCTACCATTTCACAATATTACTATGAACAAATACATGATCCATGAATGATCAAAAGTTCAAAGTACTCTAAACGTTCCACACAGAAGTTATGAGATCCTCTTATAATAAACTATGAATTTCATTAAGCATCATATGAAAAATGCCTTCCTAATTGGGTTAGGATCAAATTCACACATCAACATCACACGCAATATTACATGTGGGAATGATTGACATGTAGGATCTAATACAGTGAAAGTGAAAGCAGACTCTAATTTGATATAGCCTAGTTCCTTGTTTCTGGAGATTCTGAAACATCAAACTAAGTAAGTGATTTTTGTTCTGTTACAAGGGACAAATCAAACATAGCATTACAATCACTGCATTTACCAGGACAATTCACAGAGTGTGAAGACTCTTACACACATGCCACTAGTGCAAAAAGAACCAAATTCTATTACTTTCAGTGAAAAAGAGGGAAAAATCACTGCACATCATATGTTCCAAGTTATTAAACTATCACACATAAATGCAAGTCCTGTTACAAGGCATGTACCTCAGTACTAAATCTCAATACTAATTATCAGGCAGGGTGTAACGAACATAAGGAACTTCCACGTCTTTGCCAAAACTATCATTACAGCACAACTCAAACACCAGTGCTCTGACATGGGGTTCCAGCTTCTTCTTGGAAACCTTCTTCACTACTTCAGACATAGGAAGATCCATACGCTCCACACACTTCGCCTTGGCCATGAAGAATGAATACAGCATGCACACTCCTTGTGACAGCATGGTGATCTCCAAATTATATTTTTCTTTGAAATAATCCAGGAACTCTCGGAGAGTTAGTTCTCCCTCCACTTCAAAACGGTCCCAAAGTGTCCACTCCTCTTCATAATATTTCATCTTTGGGGCAGAAATGGGTTCAGAAAAGCCGAAGAAGGGCAGAGATAAGTTAACAAAGCCATTCTTGAATGGCTCTAATGTAGTGAAACCTTGTGCCAGCTTGTATAATTCTAGACATGCCAGACCTGCAACTACTGAAGTTGTTGTGGCAATGGCTGGGATGATTTTACCTGCAATTAGTTTGCTCTTATGACGATCTGCTGGTGGAATATTGTAGTTGGCAGCACGAAGATTGGAAGCAGCAACAATAAAATCCATATGCAAGTTAGTATCATCATCTTTCTCAAACTCCAATGGAGAGATGGTCAATCCATTCAGGTCATCCCTGCAAGGCAGTTCCTCTTGCAGTTGACTGATTCGGTCATGATCCACATTTCCAGCACCATTTGACACTTGCATTTGGGCATCTGTGACTGCAATCTTCACACCAGATTTGGGAATGAATTCGGGAACAATGACATTCTTTACCATACTTGCTATTGCTTCTCGGTCTCGGTTTTGTGGAATTCCATAAACTTGGGCCTTTAGATTAGCCGCAGCCAGAATATAATCTATATGCAGAGGATCATCCACTGAAAACACGAGTGGTGTTGGACAACGTTTTGGTCCTGACCAGAAAGGTTGACCACTTGAAGTAAGCTGATCAGGCGGAAAATTGAATAAGAGTTGTCTAATCTGGTCACTGTACTGCTCCTGCCAGTAACAACGTGCCCACGCAACACAATCTTCAAATGATGTTGGACGATGATCTACAAGAGCATGCTTTACAGATTCCAGAACCTCCAATGGCTGAACACCTGGCAACTTAAGGGTACGCTCTACAAATGCAGGGTCTGCCAAGTATTGTGCTGCATTCTCAGCTGCCTGACGAAACAAGCCCTCAAAACTATCTCTTGCCCACTGCAGAGTATGCTCAATAGCATTTGGAAAGTTCTTCAGTGTACAAATTGGAATACTCTTTTCTGGTGGATCTTGTGAAGAACTGTATGATTCAGTAAGGAAAGGCACCACAACTTGTGTATTCCCTTTTGTTCCCAGAGTACCAGATTCAAGAAGGGGCTTGCGGTAGTACACACAACGCCGATCCATGTAAATGCGAGCATCTATATTATCAAGAGCATTGGCCACACCATCTAGAGATTCAAAAAAAGTATCATCATAGACCCGCTCAGTCTCTTGGCCAACACGATTTTCATGAGCCACAACATTGATTGCAGGATTCATATGTCGTACTGCTTTTGCCGCACACACAGATTTGGGTCGCTGTACATCCGAAGGGCGGAACAGAAACTGTCGGTTCAGGTTTGATTTCTCGATCAAATCCATATCAGTAATTGTTATCTGACCACCTTCTGATGCTCCTATTCCCATCATAGCAAAATTTTTTAGAAGTTCACAGCCAATGGCACCAGCCCCAACTATAAAGTATTTTAGTGCACCTAGACGTTTCTGGAAGGTGTTTCCAAAGACAGCTACCTGGCCATCATATCGAGACCCTACTACTTTGCAATCCTCTTCACTGACCTTAGACAAATCTGAGGGCAGACATTCCAAAGCATCAAAGTACAGCCACTGGTAAATTGGGCTGAACTTACCACTGCAAGCCTTCATTACTTCTTGTGCAACAATTCCTCCAATAGTAGCATTGAGTGGTGGCACATCTCCTAATGACATTTTAGCAAATGTTTCCAGCAAACCCACATTAAGTCCATCATGCCCATCAGTGGCATTAATTGTTTTAGCAAGGGACACAAATGCACTTGCATCTTCCTTATTCCAAGGTTTTGGCACTTCTCCATTTTGTTCAATGAACTTGTGTAAAGTAATGTATGCCAAATGTATTTCAGAAGGCCGTTCAAATTTTGCAAAATCAGTAATAATAAACTCAGGCTCTTTGATGGATTCCTTTAGGGGCTTAAAGTGCAAGATTTTTGGCATCTTTACTTGTGTAACAATTCCTCCACGTATGTATTCAGAATAATTACTTGTGTCACCAATACTGAATGTATAAGGGCCCAAGACATGTATCTGCTTGGGTATGCACCCATTTAATTCAGTCATGCCAAGGATTTCTGAGAATGTCACATAATCTCCATCTTCCAATCCATGACGTGTATCATCCAGGCATGTGACCACTCCCTCGGCTTCCCGTGAAATACCTGCAATCATTGCTGAAACTGGGCTTTCACCTGATGTGTCAACAACAGTAAATTCCTTCCCAAAATCACAAAATACCTGGGCAAAAAGACCCCTTGTATCTGCAATAATAAGGGCTATGTCATTTTCATGCGTTATCTCCGAAATCCTCAACTGCTCTTCTAGACTGCTATTTGTCAAAACAACTACCCTGAACTGTTTTATGAAATCATCTGTAAGACCACCAGTGTAGACCTTTGTATGTACGTACGTATTTAGCTCTGACAGCTGTGGCAAACATGCTTCAGCTCGGTTCTTCCCAACATCAGATTCTGTGAGATAGAACTGGGATGTCAAATCTGCAATCTTGCATATAGCTTCGTCATGCAGTGTCACTGACTTTACACCACCTAAAATCACATTCTTTGCCACTTCTACGCCCAGTCCTCCTAGCCCAGAAATAAGAACATCTGATGTTACCATTCGACGCATAGCATCATGACCCAACACATACAGTTGCCTTGAATACAATCCCTCATCTATCTCTTCATTAGAATACGATGACCCATTCTGCGCCATGTCTGAAATAGCCAATGAAACGGATTTCGCTGCAGCGGAGTCTCCTGTAGCAAGTTTCCGCTTCTTGGCTGGAGGATCAACGGAACTGTCCACCACTTCAGCACTAGACATCGGACACAATGGCCGTTTTATCAGCCAATTTGTTTGAGAAGATAAAGTCGATTCACTGATTCTTTTCTAAAAATAGTATGCGAGGTAGTTTCTCAACCCACAGAATAGATAAGACAATTGAAGCGTGGCTAGCACTAATACACGGAAGTCGAACTCTATGAGAAATTCACGAAACAATAATATTATTTCCATTGTTCGAATATATTGTTTAAAACAAGCAAAAAGAAAGACTTTAAGAACAAATAAATTGTATAAATAATTTATAACAAAATTATACATGTTAAAATTCTTATGTAGAGGTATAATACACGCTGAGGTGGATGGGCTTTATAATTACGAACATTACGCAAGCCGCAATTTCTCATGATGACTGCAAGTAATGTTTTCATTGTACGATAGATGGGGGAAAGATGTAATATATATACACCCAAAGGCTGTATAATCGATATATCGAACGAATTCCTGTTCGGTCTCTTGTCATACGTACCGTGCATCATGTTCTAATCCTCACTTTTAACAACTAACTTTTGTACGCTGCATCGTGTAATGCCAAATCACACACTAATTTCCGTTCCGACGCTTTTCGCCATCTACTTGTGAGATCTTCAGGAAGTGAGTCTACTGTAGGCGGTGATTTCATTAGCAATTGTTAACCATCTGCTGTTAAATCATAGATTAAAATCACAGATACATAACTTTAAAACACCGCTGAAGATCTTGAGTCATATGTATGTCCAGTAAAACTATTAAAACGTGTAAAATCATTTAATATCGCTGATGAATCAGGCACATGTGGAAAATGTGGATGCAATGCCATCGCATTTAATGGAGCCCGAAGATTCATTACTTATTAAGTAGAGCCTGTCACTTTTTCATAGCCTGAGCCACATCGGTAGAGTCCAAGATCTTCCACCCTATTTCTTTCGGACCCATTTTAATATTATCCTAAAAATCTACGCCTAGGTTTTCCAAATTCTTTCTTTCCTTCGGGTTTGCCCACCAAAACCCTGCATGTAGTTCAGTTTTTCCCCACATGGCCTACCTTCCGCATTCTAGATCTTTATCGTCTTCGACGTTTCAGGCACTGGAATAATTTGCATTATAGGCAGGGGCATATTTAGGCCTAGGCAGCTGCCTAGGGCGGTAGATTTGAAGGGGCGGCTTCTAAGCTGTCAAAGTTACTAATTAAATAGGTATTTGCATTTCGTTTTCTT
>JGI20166J26741_11607251_pt1 | contig 11621 bp, 3 predicted proteins | sample TergutCu122P5_FD_26741 | JGI IMG/M metagenome (IMG submission 26741) | reverse complement strand
ACGATTGTTGAACAATTGTTACAAAATTGTTAAACGATTGTTGAAATATTGTTGAAAGATTGTTACACGATTTTTCAACGTTTGTTAAACGATTGTTGAAAGATAGTCATACGATGGTTGAACGATTGTAAAAAGATTGTTGAACGCTTTATTAAACAATTGTTGAACGATTCTTACACGATTGTTAAACGATTGTTGAAAGATTATTAAACGATTGTTGAACAATTTTTTAATGTTTGTTACACGATTGTTAAAAGTTTGTTGAAGGATTGTTCACCTATTGTTGAAAGATTGTTGAACGATTGTTAATCAATTTTGAAAAGAAATTTAAACGATTGTTGAACAATTTTTTAACGTTTGTTACACGATTGTTAAAAGGTTTTTGAACGATTGTTCACCTATTGTTGAAAGATTGTTGAACGATTGTTAAACCATTTTGAAAAGAAATTTAAACGATTGTTAAACGATTGTTGAATGATTGTTTTACGATTGTTACACGATTCTCAAACGATTGTTGAACGATTTTTGAATGATTGTTACACGCTTTTTGAAGGATTGTTAAACGATTGTTGAACGATTGTTAAATGATTGTTGAACGATTGTTAAACGATTGTTGAAAGATTGTTACACGATTGTTGAACGATTGTTAAACGATTATTGGAAGAATTTTAAAAGAATGTTGAGCGATTGATGAATGATTATTACACTATTGTTGAAGGATATTTGAAAGATTGTTACACGATTGTTAAACGATTGTTGAAAGATTGTTAAAGATTGTTACACGATTGTTGTACAAATGTTCAACGATTGATCAACAATTCTTTTAGAATTGTTAATTGATTGTTGAACGATTTTTGAACCATTGTTAAACGATTGTTAAACGATTGTCGAACAATTGTTGATCGATTCTTAAACGATTGTTGGACGATTTTTGAAAGACTGTTGAAAGATTGTTAAACGATTGTTACACGATTAATAAACGATTTTTGAACGATTTTTAAACGATTTTCGAAAGAATGTTAAACGATTGTTGAACGATTGTTACACAATTGTAGAAAGATTGTTACACGATTGTTGAACGATTTTTAAACGATTGTTGAAGGATTATAGACGAATGTTGAACGATTGTTGAATGATTGATGTAGGATTGTTACACGATTGTTGAACGATTGTTACACGATTGTTTAACGATTTTTGAAATATTGTTAAACGATAGTTATATGATTGGTAATGGATTGTTAAACGATTGTTTAAGAATTGGTAATTGATTTTTGAATGATTGTTCAACGATTGTCAAACGTTTGTTGAACAATTTTTGATCGATTATTAAACGATTGGTGAACGATTGTTAACCGATTGCTGAACGATTGTTAAACGATTGTTGAACGATTGACACACGATTGTTGAATTATTGTTGAACTGTTGCTATATGATTGTTGAACGATATTTAAACGATTGTTGAACGACAGTTAAACAATTGTTGAATGATTGTTAAAGATTGTTGCAGGATTGTTGAACGGTTGTAAAACGATTGTAGAACGATTCTTAAACGATTGTTGAATGATTGTTAAACGATTGTTGAAAGATTGTTAAACGGTTGTTGAACGATTGTTACGCGATTGTTGAACGATTGTTGTACGATTGTTAAACGATTTTTAGACGATTGTTAAACGATTGTCGAACGATTGTTGAACGATTGTTAATCGATTTTTGAACGATTTTTAAAAGATTGTTGAAAGATTGTTAATCGATTGTTTAACGATTTTTAATCGATTGTCGTACGATATTTGAAGGATTGTTACACGATTGTTAAACGATTGTTGAATGATTGTTAGACGATTGTTTAACTGTGGTTAAACGATTGTTTAACGGTTTTTAAAGGGTTTTTTAAAGATTTTCAAACAATTGTTGTACGATTGTTGATCGATTGTTACACGATTGTTAAACGATTGTTAAACGTTGGTTAAATGATTGTTAAAAACTGTTGAACGATTGTTGGACGATTGTTACACGATTGTAAAATGATTGTTGAAGGACTGTTGAAAGATTGTTGTACGATTATAAAGAATTTTTGAAAGATTGTTAAACGATTGTTACACGATTGTTGAACGATTGTTAAGATTGTTGAAATAATTGTTGAACGTTTGATAACGATTATTAAACGAATGTTGAATGGTGTTAAAAGATTGTTGAACGATGGTTAAACCATTGCTGAAAGTTCGATTCACGATTGTTGAACGATTGTTGAATATTGTTGAATGATTGTTAAAAGATTGTTGGACAATTGTTAAACAATTGTTAAACGATTGACGAATGATTGTTACACGGTTTTTAAACGAATGTTGAAAGATTGCTAAACGATTGTTGAACGGTTAATTAAACGATTGTTAAAGGTTGGTTGAACCATTGTTAAACCATTGATGAACGATTGTTGAAAAATTGTTACATAATTTTTAATCGAATGTTGAAAGATTCCTAAACGATTATTGGACGATTGTTACACGGTTGTTGAACGTTTAATAAACGACTGTTGAAAGATAGTTAAAAGATGGATGAACGATTTTAAAAGATTCTTGAACGATTTATTAAACAATTGTTGAACGATTTTTGAAAGATTGTTATACGATTGTTAAACGGTTGTTGAACGATTGTTAAACGATTGTTGAACGATTAGAAGTTTGTTACACGATTGTTAAACTGTTGTTGAACGATTGTTGACCTATTGTTAAAAGATTGTTGAACGATTTTTAAACGATTGTTGAACGAATGTTAAAAGATTATTATACGATTCTTAAACGATTGTTGAACGATTGTTAATCAATTGTTGAAAGATTGTTAAACGCTTTTTGAACGATTGTTAAAAGATTGTTGAACGATTGTTGGTCGATTGTTACATTGTTGTTAAAGGACTGTTGAACGAGTGTTACACAACTGTCGAACGACTGTTAATCGATTGTTGAACGGTTGTTAAATGATTGTTGAAGGATTGTAGAAAGATTTTTACACGATTGTTACACGATTGTTGAAAGATTGTTAAACTATTTTACACGATTGTTGATCGGCTGTTAAATGATTGTTGAGCGATTGTAAAACGAATTTGGGACGATTGTTAAATGATTGTCGAAAGATTATTATACCATTTTTCAACGATTGTTGAACGATTGTTAAACGGTTTTTGAATGATTGTTGTACGATTGTTAAACGGTTGTTGAACGATTGTTAAATGATTGTTACACGATTGTTAAAAGATTGTTGAACGATTGTTACATGATTTTTGCACAATTTATAAACAATTGTTGAACGATTGTTAAACGATTGTTAAACGATTGTTAAACAAATGTTGAACGATTGATATACGATTGTTAAACGTTTGTTGAAAGATTGTTAAACGATTGTTACACGATTGTTGAACGATTGCTAAGCGATTATTAAACGATTGTTGCACGATTTGTTAGACAAATATTGAACGATTTTTGAACGATTGTTGTACGATTGTTAAACGATAGTAGAACGATTGTTACACTTTTGTTGAACGATTTTTGAAAGATTATTAAACGATTGTTGAAAGATTGTTCAAACTTATTGAACAAATGTTCAACGATTTTAAAAGATTGTTGAACGATTTTAAACGATTGTTGAACAATTGTTAAACGATTGTTGAACGATTGTTGGACGATTCTTATAAGATTGCTAAAAGATTGTTGAACGATTGTTAAACGATTGTTACAACATTCTTGAACTATTTTAGAACGATTGTTAGAAGATTTTTGACGATTCTTAAAGGAATGTTGAACGATTGTTGAAGGATTGTTAAACGATAGTTAAACGATTGTTACACGGTTGTTAAACGATTGTTGAGCTGTGTTATACGATTTTTGAACGATTGTTGAACGAATGTTAAAGATTCTTAAATGATTGTTGGACGATTGTTAAACGACTGTTCTACGATTGTTGAAGGATTATTAAACGATTGTTGAAAGATTGTTACAAGATTCTTAAACGATTGTTGAACGATTTTTAAGCGACTGTAGAACGATTGTTAAACCCTCTTTGTACGATTGTTAAACGATTGTTGAAATATTGTGGAACGATTGTTACAATGTTGTTAAACGATTGTTATATAATTGTTGAACAATTTAATAGGTTTGTTAAAGGATTGTTGGATGATTGTTGAAAGATTGTTACACGATTGCTAAACGATAGTTGAACGATTTTTAAACGATTGTTACACGATTGTTACACGATTGTCACACGATTCTTAAACTATTGTTGAACGATTGTTAATCGATTGTTGAAAGATTGTTAAACGCTTTTTGAACGAATGTTTAAAGATTGTTGATCGATTGTTACATTGTTGTTAAACGATTGTTAAACGATTGTTTCACAACTGTTGAACGATCGTAAATCGATTGTTAAAGGTTGTTAAAGGATTTTTGGAGGATTGTTGAACGATTGTAACACGATTGTTAAACGATTTTTACACGATTGTTGAACGACTGCTAAACGATTGTTGAGCGATTTTTAAACGAATTTCGAAAGATAGTCGAACGATTATTAAAACATTTTTGGACGATTGTTAAAAGATTGTTACGAGATTTTTAAACCATTGTTTAATTACTGTTATACGATTGATGATCGATTGTTGAACGATTGTTACACGGTTGTTGAAAGATTGTTGAAGGATTGTTAAACGTTTGTTGAACGATTGCTAATCGATTGTTGAACGATTGTTGAACGGTTCGTGAACGATTGTTGAACGGTTCAACGATTGACACACGATTGTTAAAAGATCGTTGAACGGTTGTTAAAGATTGTCGAACGATATTTAAACGATTGTTGAACCACTGTTAAACGATTTTTGAATGATTGTTAAAGATTGTTACAGGATTGTTGAACTGTTGTTGAACGATGGTTGAACGATTCTTAAACGAATGTTGAATGATTGTTAAAATATTGTTGAAAGATTGTTAAACGATTGTTGAACGAATGTTACACGATTGTTGAAGCATTTTTGTACGATTATTAAACTATTTTTAGACAATTGTTAAACGATTGTCGAACGATTCTTGAACGATTGTTGAACGATTGTTAGTCGATTTTTGAACGATTGTTAAATGATTGTTGAACGATTGATAATCGATTGTTTAACGATATTTAATCGATTGTTGTACGATTGTTGAAGGATTGTTACTCGATTGTTAAACGATGGTTGAATGATTGTTACACGATTGTTTAACTGTTGTGAAACTATTGTTGAACGGTTTTGAAAGGATTTTTTAACGATTTTTAAACAATTGTTGAAAGATTTTTGAAAGATAGTTACACGATTGTTAAACGATTGGTGAAAGATGGTTAAACGATTGTTGAATGACTGTTCAACGATTGTTGGACGATTGTTGCACGATTGTAAAACGATTGTTGAAAGATTGTTGAACGATTATTGAACGACTGTTATACGTTGTTAAAGTATTGTGGAAAGATTGTTAAACGATTGTTACACGATTTTTGAACGATTTTTAAACGATTCTGAACGATTTTTAAATGATTGTTGAACGTTTGATAACGATTCTTAAAGGAATGTTGAACGATGTTAACAGATTGTTGAACGATGGTTAAACCATTGCTGAATGTTCGGTTCACGATTGTTGAACAATTGTTGAAGATTGTTTAATGATTGTTAAAAGGTTGTTGGACAATTGTTAAACAATTGTTGAACGATTGACGAATGATTGTTACACGATTTTTGAAAGATTGTTGAACGATTGTTAAACGATTCTTGAACGATTGTTGAACGATTATTAAACTATTGTTAAACGATTGTGAAACGATTGTTGAACGATTGTTGAATAATTGTTACACAATTGTTAAAAGAATGTTGAAAGATTGTTAAACTATTGTTGAAGGATTGTTACACGATTGTTGAACGTTTATTAAATGATTCTTGAAAGATAGTTAAACGATGGTTGAACGATTGTTAAGAGACTCTTTAAAGATTTATTAAAAAATTCTTGAACGGTTATTGAACGATTGCTATACGATTGTTAAACGATTGTTCAATGATTTTTCAACGTTTACTACATGATTGTTAAACGGTTGTTGAAAGATTGTTGACCTATTCATAACAGACTTTTGAACGATTCTTAAACGATTGTTGAAAGATTACTAAACGATTGTTAAAAGATTGCTGACCGATTGTTCACTATTGTTGAACGATTTTTAAACGATTGTTTTACGATTATTACACGATTCGTAAAAGATTGTTGAACGATTGTTAATCGATTGTTGGAAAATAGTTAAACGCTTTTTGAACGATTGTTAAACGATTGTTGAAAGATTTTTGATTGTTTTTTACATTGTTGTTAAACGATTGTTACACGACTGTTGAACGTTTGTTAATCGATTGTTAAACGGTTGTTAAAGGATTGTTGAAGGAATGTAGAACGATTTTTACACGATTGTTGTCCAGCTTTTAAAAGATTATTGAGCGATTTTTAGACAAATTTCGAAAGATTGTTAAACGATTGTCGAACGATTATTAAAACATTTTTGAACGATTGTTGAACGATTGTTAATCGATTGTTGAACGATTGTTAAAGGATTGTTCCACGATTCTTACACGATTTTTGAACGATTTTTAACAATCGTTCAACTATCGTGTCAGAATCGTTCATCAATCTTTTAACCATCGTTCAACAATCGATTAACAATTGTTAAAACTTAAGTATCAATCGTCAACAATCATTTAACAAACGTTCAACAATCGTTTTACAATTGTGTAACACTCTTTCAACAATCATTTAACAATCCTGTAAAAATCGTTCAACAATCGTTCAAATATTGTTAATAATCGTTCTACAATCGTTTAACAATCGTTCAACATTCTTTTAACAATTGTTCAACAATTGTCTAACAGTCGTTCAACAATCGTTCAACAATTTTGTAACAATCGTATAACAATCGTTCAGCAATAGTTTAACAATCGTATTGTTGCACGATTGTTTTAGATTGTTAAAGGAATGTTGAACGATTGTTGAAAGATTGTTAAACGATTTTTGAAGTCTGTGAAGAAAGGAATGTCTGAAATTTTATATCGTCTGCTGGCTAATCCTGAGGGACTTTCTGCTGACATGGGTCGACTCCATATCTAACCCTAAATAGGGTGCGTTCCTTATACGTGCATACCGTACTTCTTAAAAGCGTACATTAATATTTTCCACAATTTTACTGTTACGATTGTCACATAATTGTTAAACGATTGTTAAACGATTTTTACACGATTGTAAATCGATTTTTACACGATTGTTAAATTATTGTTAATCGATTGATGAACGATTGTTAAAGGATTGTGGAACGATTGTTAAACGATTGTTGAACGGTTGTTTAAACAATTACTAAATGATTGTGGAACGATTTTTCAACGATTGTTGAACGATTGTTGAACGATTGTTGAACGAATGTTAAAAAATTTTTGAACGATTGCTGAACGTTTGTTAAAGGATTGTTGAAAGATGGTTAAATGATTGTTGAATGATTGTTACACCATTGTTGAACGATTGTTGAACTGTTGTTCAACGATTTTTAAACGATTGTTGAACGATTGATGAACGTTTGTTAAAGATTGTTGAACGATTGTTACACGATTTTTGAACGATTGTTAAACGATTGTTGAAAGATTGTTTAACAATTGTTGAACGATTGTTACACGATTGTCAAACGTTTTTTGAAAGATCGTTAAACGATTGTTGTACACTTGTTACACGATTTTTGAACGATTGTTACATGATTGTTAAAAGATTGTTGAACGATTTTTAAACGCTTGTTGAACCATTTTTACACAATTGTTGAACGATTGTTACACGATTCTTAAACGATTGTTGAACGATTGTTGAACGATTGTTAGATTGTTGAACGATTGTTAAACGATTGTTGAACCATTGTTACACGATTATTGAACGATTGTTAAACGGATGTTGAACGGTAGTTGAACGAACCCACTCGATTTCAATATGAAATTACGGTTGCACATTATTGTATCAAAGTAATTAGATTCTTCAAGGGTCATGAGAGCCACGGATCAATGGTATCTTGCCTTCGTTGCGTAACTTTTCGGCATTTTTAAGGCATGAAAATGCGATTGCTGAAGTCTCATGTGACCCTCGGCTCAAGGTTATGTGACTACCGTTGGCCCATATTGCACATCTTGATGCTCTGAAAATGCCATTCTGTCGAGTAATGAGACCTGAGCACATGGGTACTTTGTTTCTAGTGAAAACCTTCATATCATTTTTGCGCCCGGAAAATGCGTTTACTCAAGTGGCATGACACCTCGACCTATACGTATCTAGCATCGACAAAGTCTCTTTTCGGTCTTTTCATGAACTGAAAATGAGATTCTCCAACGTTCATGAAACCATTGGTTGGGGAATATAGGGCTTTCGTTGATCATCTTTTCTTCATTTTGGCGGTCAGAAAAAACGATATTTACTGTGACGTTAAATCCTCCAGTCGAGGCACCTTGCTTCATGTCAACCACTGCTCGACATTTTGGCAACATAAAACGGTTCAAGAAAGCCTCGGATCAAAGATATTGTTCTTTCCTTACGTTAATCTTCAGCATTTTGAAGGCCTGAATTTGCGAATCCTCAAGTGTCCTGAAACATTCGGCTCAAGGTTATGTGACTACCTGTGGGCCTTTTTTTGGACATTTTGATGCCCTCAAAATGCCATTCTGTCTAGTTTTAGTAACTTGAGTTCAAACATTTATATCATTTGGCATTCTGAAAATGCGATTACTTAAGTATCCTCAGACCCTCGACCAAGAGGTATCTAGCATCCACAACACTGTTCGTTCTTTTGGTGACTTAAAATGAGATTCTTCACGGGTCATGAGAATGTTGGTTGAAAAATGTATGGTTTCCGCAGAGAACCAGATACTCATTTTGGCGGCCTTAAAAAGCGACTTCTGACGTATCGTTACATCCACCTCTTGAGGCAACTGGCTACATGACAACCACTGCTCGACGTTCTGGCAACAAGGCTCTTGAAAGCCTCGGAACAAAGGTATCTTGCTCTCGTTCATTTACTCTTAGGCATTTTGAAAGCCTGAAAATGCGATTCCTCTGGTGTCCTGAGATCCTAGGCTCAAGATTATGTGACTAACCGTGGGCAATACTGGACATTTAGATACCCTGAAAATGCCATTCTGTTGAGTTATGAGACCCTGAGCTCAAGGGAACATGGTTTCTAATTAAAACATTTATAGCATGATAAAGGCCTGAAATTTCGATTATTCAAGTGTCATGAAACCCTCGACCAATATGTACCTTACGTTCCACAAAGGCTCTCTTCGTCTTTTGGTAGCCTGAAAATGAAATTCTTCAAGGATCATAAGACTTTTGGTTATACGATTGTGTTAACATTGTTAAAGATTGTTACACTATTGTTGATCGATTGATAATCGATTGGTTAAGAATTGTTAATAGATTATTGAAAGATGTTGAACCATTGTTAAACGATTGTCGAACTATTGTTGATCGATTGTTAAACGATTGGTGAACGATTCTTCAAAGATTGTGAACCGATTGTTACACGATTTTTGAACGATTGTTTAACGATTGTCGAACGAATGTTAAACGATTGGTGACCGATTGTTAAACAATTGTTGAACGATTGTAACACGATTGTAGGTTTGTTAAACGATTGTTCAAACGATTTTAAACGAATGTTGGATGATTGTTAAACGATTGATGAATGATTGTTACACGATTGTTACACAATTGTTGAACAATTGTTAAACGATTGTTTAAGAATTGTTGAACGATTGTTGAACGATTGTTGATCGTTTGTTGAACAATTGTTGATCGATTGTTAAAAGATGTTTGAAAGATTGTTAAACGATTGTTGAACGATTGACACACGATTTTTAAAAGATTGTTGACCAATTGTTGATCGATATTTAAACGATTGTTGAACGACTGTTAAAAGGGTGTTGAATGATTCTTAAAGATTGTTAGAGGATTGTTGATCGGTTGTTGAAAGATTGTTGAACGATTCTTAATCGATTGTTGAATGATTGTAAAACGATAGTTGAAAATTTTTAAACGATCGTTAATCGATTGTTACACGATTGTAGAACGACTGTTAGACAATTTTTAAACGATTGTCGAACGGTTGTTGAACGATTGTTGAAGGATTGTTACACGATTTTTGATCGATTGGTGTACGATTGTTGAAAGATTGTTACACGATTGTTAAACGATTGTTAGACGATTATTTAATTGTTGTAAAACGATTGTTGAACGATTGTTAAAGGATTTTTTTACGATTTTTAAACAGTTGTTGGACGATTGTTGAACGATTGTTAATCGATTGCAGAAGGATGTTTAAACGATTGTTGAATGATTGTTGAAAGATTGTTGGACGATTGTTGAACGATTGTAAAACGATTTTTGAAAGATTGTTGAAAGAATGTTATTCGATTGTTAAAGGATCGTTGATAGATGTTAAACGATTGTTGAACGTTTGTTAAACGATTGTTGAAGGATCGTTAAATGATTGTTGAACGTTTGATAACGATTGTTGAACGATGTTTAAAGATGGTTGAACGATGTTTAAAGATTGTTGAACGATCGTTAAACGACTGCTGAAAGTTCGATTCACGATTGTTAAACGAAAGTTGAAGATTATTAAATGATTGTTAAACGATTGCTTGACAATTCTTAAACAATTGTTGAACGATTGAGGAATGATTGTTACAAGATTTTTAAACGATTGTTAAAAGATTGTTGATAGATTGTTGAACGATTATTAAACGATTTTTAAACGATCGTTGTACGTTTGTTAAACGATTGTTGAACGATAGTTAAACGATGGTTGAACGATTGTTAAAAGAATGTTGAATGATTTATTAAACAATTGTTGAACGATTGTTACACAATTGTTAAAAGATTTTTGAAAGATTGTTAAACGATTGTTGAACGATTTTTGAACGTTTGTTACACGATTGTTAAACGGATGCCGAACGATTGTTGGCCTACTGTTAAAAGATTGTTGAACGATTGGTAAACGATTTTTGAAAGATTGTTCAAGGATTGTTGAACGATTGTTAAAAGACTGTTTTACGATTGTTACAAGATTTTTAAAAGATTGTTGAACGATTGTTGAAAGATTTTAAAACGCTTTTTGAATGATTGTTAAAAGATTGTTGAACGAGTGTTAAACGATTGTCACACGATTTTTAAACGATTGTTGAACGATTGTTCAACGATTGTCGTACGATTGCTAAACGATTGTTGAACGATTGTTAAAGGGTTGTCGAAATATTGTTACACGATTGTTGAACGATTTTTAAACGAATGTTGAAAGAATTTTAAAAGTGTTAACGATCGTTGAACGATTGATGAATGATTGTTGAACCATTGTTACACGCTTGTTAGACGATTGTCAAACAATTGTTGGTTGTTAAACGATTGGTGAACGATTTTTGAACGATTGTTGAAAGATCGTTAAACGATTGTTACAGGATTAATAAACGATTTTTGAGCGATTGTTAAATGATTGTCGAACGAATATTAAACAATTGTTGAACGATTGTTAAACAATTGTTGAACGATTGTTACACG
>JGI20166J26741_11607140_pt1 | contig 11623 bp, 8 predicted proteins | sample TergutCu122P5_FD_26741 | JGI IMG/M metagenome (IMG submission 26741) | reverse complement strand
TCACACGCATCTTGCCACAATGCAATTCTCGCATTTGAACCTACACCTGAATTTAGAGCATCCTGCAGGCATTTATTTGCATATCTATTTGTCTCTACAACGATACATTGCACAAAATCATCAGAAAAGAAGAGTTCAAAGCATTGCAGAGGAGAAACATTTGAAGGAAGTGGTACACAAATACCTGCAACACCAGAAAATACAGGTTTCCCACACATATCCTCATCTGCTTGGTTATCATCCCATTTTGTCCACTGGAAATGGTGTTCAGGTGTATGTGAGGAAATATTTTGGAGCGAGCTGTCTAAACTCACAGAGTCAGAAGGTTCTTCATCAATAGATTCATAGGCATCACTGCTGTTACTATCAAGCTCAAATTCACTTTCTGAAAGGCTAAAATCACTTTCCGATTAATTTTTTATTTCCAAGAAACCACGAATGTCATCAACACATAGTTTCTTTGCTTTTCGGTTGGCCATCATTCACAATAAGACTACACACTGTGTAAACTTTCGCTGTGGCTATAACGAAACTAAATGAGATGCAAAAACTCCACAAGGGTCGCTATAAGCTGATTGGAAAGGTGCTGTCATCGTTCAGCCAACATACGAACTACTTCAACATGAATAATATGCGCCCGGGAATATTTCGGGCGTGAACGTAGTGAGCACTGAACGGAGAACGGAAAACTTCCAGGATAGAACAGTATAGGCAGGAGTTAAAGCCCCAGAACATTTCTGGGCATACCACTGAAGGGGTTAATGAAATAAAAAAATTAAATTTTTTGCACTTCAATATTTTCGAAGCCCAGACCAACAGTTTTTTTTCTGGGGCGTAACTCTTCCCCTACATTGGATTTCCTCAGTATATGAAATATTACTTTTGGGTATATCTAAGGAAGCTATGAATCAGGTTTCATTTAAATATATTCAAGGGATGTGTGATAAGTCATGAGCATAATTGAATGATACACATTTGTGCTGTGTGTAGTGGAGTGCAAGGTGTAATGGATTTCTACTGCAGCAGGTCTTGAAGCTTATTTACCGCTAGCAGAAATGCACAGATCATTCTACACACTTTGTACAAGCAGTGGAACATATCCACACACTACTGGCAGTATATGTTCTGCTTCATGCACTGGCTGTTTCATTGTAGTGTTAATGGACTCATGACTTTTGGTATGACCTATGTAATTTTTAAATTACATTTTTTTTGTGCACAGACACATGAGTGTGTGTGTGTGTGTGTGTGTGAGTGATTGTCCATACGACATTTTAGTGGAACTTCAAAATTCATAATGTGTGGATATGACCCTAAAATACGAGGCGTGTCACCTAATCTTTGAAGTATCACTGGAAGAGAACTGTTAGCAAAGCTGTATTGACTTTTAAGGAGTTCAGCCGTCTGATTACTCAAAAAGGAAGCCTGTTTGAATTCACGACCTCTTACAGCATTATCCAGTGATCTCAATGATCCTAGTTATTTCAGTCCAGGTCATCTCCTTATTGGTACTCCGTTGATAACCCTTCCTGAGCCAGACTTTACCAATACAACAACGAACAGCTTATCCAGGTGGCAGTGAGTTCAACATTTCAGTTAGCAGTTGTGGAAGACATCATCTGACTACTAGAACAGCTTACAACGCGGCAAATGGCGCAACAAGCAACCTGACCTCCAACCCTGTATGCTTGTGCTGCTTCACAAGACGATTTACCTCCCATGTTGTGGAAATCAGCTATCATCAGTGAAACATTTCCAGGTCTAAATGGTCATGTAAGAACAGCCACAGTAAAACCAATTCTGGACAATTCAAGAGACCAAGTCATAAATTGGTGATGTTACCTGTGGAGCAAAATAGAAATCTTAAACTTTAGTGATACGACATATCACAAAGGGAGTATGTTTAAGCTTTCATTTCCTTGTTGGCCAGACTGCGCATTGGTTGAAGTGAAATCTGCATAGAGGAAGGCACCTTCTCTTTCCTCTTTGTTGATAACGTTTCAAAGTGCCTGTCCTTATCTTGCCCAGGCAGTGTGTGTAGTGGTATGTAACTGTGTGTTGCTTTGTGCAGCAATCTGCATCAGTGTGTAGCAGCAGTGGTTTACACTGTGTAGCTTGGTAAGCAGTGGTGTCATTGTGATGATGAATCCCACAATCCTGGGATCTAAACTAATTACATTCCATTTTATCAGCTATAATCACTGTGTGTAAAAATTCTGTGCCTTCTTTTCCAATCCAGGGACTGTAATCAGGAGCAGCTTATACTTTGATAGACTGCAAAGTTCTTTACTGTTGGCAAGGATATTTACAGGAATCACACAACAAAAATGTCACGCACTGCACATGCTGTTATGTCTGCTATTTTCAGGAGCCCTTTATGTCAAGGAGTTACACGCAAGGTCAAACTTTTTCAAACAAGGAATGTCATCATACTGTAGCACATTACCAAGTCTGGAAGTTGCTGTCTTGTCACAGGCTTATAGTTTGTCCCATTTGGAAGCAGCTTCTTAATGTATCTTTCTTCTGAGTGTCATCTAAAATGTGCAACTAATGGAAGAGTATCTTGAAGATTGACCAGTGTTTAATACATTGGTACATGTTTATGGTACATATGTTTTCTAAGTACCTCAAATAAATTATAGTCCTTATACTTTAGTTTACATTATTTGTTGCCAGCAACTGGAATGTACAGTCCCTTAGAAGGGAACAGTTCAATTATATATGTCACAATAACCTCAGTCACCCCCATGAAACCTGCATCCAAAATGACCAACAAATCTTTGTGGCTTTCTTTACCGTATTTTATTTTTATGCCCTTTTCCTTGTATCAAAAATTTTCTTCTGGTTAAAATTTTTAAACAGTGATTCCATTTTACCAAACCTATCATAATATCCTACAACTCATCATGCCCATGAGTTTCTGTGGCTTCCACCAACTGGCAGATGGATGGAGTCACAAATTCAAACACATATTCACATCTGTTTGGTTCATTCACAGATGTCAGTGCATTTTCTGTGCCACATCTCATCTTTACCTGCAACAAACAACAAATTGAAACCTGTTACAACAACAGTTTAAAAGTTCCTGCAGCAGAACACTGTTAATACAAGAATTCGTAACAGAGTGAAAAATTCATGTTATAGTGAATACTCAATACAGGCAATTTACAGCCAGGAAAACATAAATTGCTCCCAAAATCAAACAGTGAATTTTTTGGTTACTTCATTTTCACTTGTGAAAATGCAAGCATTTATAAGCAATACATGCTGTCGCCATTCCCAACAGAGCCAGTGTGTGGTCAGCAAGGAGGACACAATGTACTGTAAACAGACTAAGTCCAAGATATGATACAGTTGTTATTGTTTTAACAGATGAATATGTTTATAGAATCTATCTCTCTGAATTAACAGCAATCTGAAAACACAACTATAAACTCTCTGTACCAGAACACTTAACAGCTGACTAAAGATACTAACTGGGAAAACTTTAACATTCATATAATTTTATTGTTTGAACATAAATTTTTTTACCAATGAAACCATTATGTACTAATGAATACAACTGAGATCTCAGTCCTGCGCCACAGTTTTATGTAACTGCAATTTGCTTACATTTTTTGTAATGCCAAATGACCTGAACGTGACCGATTCAGTTGAAACATGTAGCCATGCACAGTCCAACAAATCAATATGAAGTGTTAATAAAGTTGCAGTTCGGTAATTAAGTATGTTTAATATCATAAAACACAATGGGATACCTAGGATTAAATTCAAATTTCTTTTTATATTACATGTACACTTCACTGCAACTTACCCTTGTGGATCGCTGTGGTCCATTCCAACAGGACTGGCCCTTGTCATACAACATCTCTTGGTATTTATTGTCTTCAGGACCCACCCAGTTGTTCCAGGTTCCTAGTCTAGTATCAGCTCCACCAGACTTCGGTCTTTGTGTCACCTGTTAACGTTTTGCAGTATAAGATCTTTGCATGCATGTATCACATATTAATTCACCCTCACCAACAGTTATGACGTGTATAGCTATGTCTGTCACATGACAGAACTGGTTATTGGTCAGATTAAATAATTGCCCATGCCACGTCCTGCAGCAGACTGCAACCTCTGAGGTCAACATATTAAGTCACTCATTGCAGGCAGAAGTGGTGTACTGCACACAAAACTACAGGGACACAGGATATGTTTTTTTTTCACAAACATGTTATTTACTATTTAACCTCCAATATCACCATACACAGTTATGCTGTAAAGAATATGGTCTTCTGGGATGTGACAATGTGTACTCTGATGAGAGGGTTTCAGTGAAGTCACTGAAAGCTAGGATAAGAATGCTTGTAGAAAGTCTGTAAATGATACGGGCCTTGGGAGACTGCAAATATAAGGTGACCTCTGTACCATGTTTGCCATGTGGCAAGTCTACCTCAAGCTTTCACACCAGTAACACTGTTACGTATTACATGCGGAATGCAAGTAGCTCCAAGTTAATTTAGAGTTGTCAACAGTGCACTGTTGCCATGCCATACACAGACCTGGCCCTCAAGGCTACAATGCCACACTGGCAGGATGTGACGAATAAGACTTTCCAGACATGTACACTACTAAATACCATTCACAGCAGTGTGGTTGAAAGCAAAATGACTAATGTAGCAACTACGGTGATGAAAGAGTGACAGTGGATGTGCAGTGTGGATCGACTGACTGCAGATTCTGCATCATGGGAGAAACACAACACCCATGTGCCATGAGGCTGCATTATTCTGCTATGTTAAACTCATATATGGAAATAATTTTGTAGATTAAAGTATATGAACTACCAGTGTCAGTTCAATGCTGTATGTTGGGAACAGAGTGAAGAAATGGAAGCAAGGGAAATTGTTAAGATTCTGATACGAGAAACAGGAGAAAAAATATTTTTATAATTAAATGTTTGTGACTCTTAAACTGGAAATTTTCTTACACTGGGGCACATTAAAAGGGCAACGTGTATGTTAATCACATGTAACAGTCCTCGTTCTAAATTAGCTTGATGTCTTTGGCAGGAAAACCTCTGAGGCAAGGATGTTCTAACCAAGTTTAACTGTATATGAAAAATTCAAATTCTTACCTGATCAAAAGGGCACAGTTTATACACATATTCAGAATCTGTGTATTCAAAGCATTCTCCATCCAGAGGTGCAAACTCTTCTTCAATTCCGTAATCTTTCTCCAGTGACTCCTGAATTTGACGTATTTCTCGTTGTACATCTCTTAGAGCACGATCTGCTTCCTCAAAGTCAGCTCGTGCTTTGGAAGCCTCTGCAACCAATTTGCAGGTGTCAGACTAAACAACAGTAACATCTTGTACACATCATGAGATGGTGTTTGACCTACATGTGGTTGTTCAAAGACTGTAGTTTCTGCTGAGTTTCTACAAGTAAAGTACTCAGCAGACTCAAATGTTGTTTTAGGGGTGATATGAGACCAAGTCTCTTGGAACTGCAGCCTAGTGCACTGGTTATAGCAGTGGTGGGGCACACAAGTCCCCTTGTAACTGCAAATTACTGCACCAGCTGTGGTTAGAATGAGGCCCTTGGTACTGCAGCATACTGTACCAACTGTAGTGGTGAAGTCACACTGATTCCCTTTGAACTGCAGCCTACTGTACAGCTGTAGCAGCAAGGTGAGACAGAGTCCCTTGGTAACACAGCTTACCGTACCAGCTGTAGCAGTGAAGTCAGACTAAGTCCCTGGGAACTGCAGCCTACTGTACCATATGTAGTAGTGATTCCTTTATAACTGCAGCCTATGTTACCAGTTTTAGTAGTGAGGTGAGAGTGATTCCCTTAAAACCGCAACCCACTTTACCAGCAGTTCAAGTAGCGCGGTGAGACGGAGTCCCTTGGAACTGATGCCTACAGTACCACTCCACAATGATGAACAAGTATTGAGCATTGGTGGAATGGTAACTGGCAGGCTAAAACCAATGTACTGTGAAAATATCTGCCCAGTGCTAACCTGTTTATCACCTATCTCAAATGGACGACCCTTGTACTGAACTATGCCTCTGCCATGAGAAGCAAATTACTAACCACCTGAGTTACAGCAATTTTTAATTGAACTCCTTTCTTATGTTGTAAGAACATTCTTCTTCAGAATAAGACACTGCAAAGGAACAGCATAGTGCCTACCAGAGGGTAATATCATTGTAAAACTAACAAACCAACCATCAATTAATTGCTGGGTCTCTTCATCATACAGATGGGCTTTCTCAGTTTGTTGTCCTTCCTCTTCTTCTTCTTCTGCTCCACCTTCTTCCTCCTCCTCCTCTTCTTCCTCCTCCTCTTCCTACAGAACAAAGAAAACCCATGTAATATATTTAGTGAATGTAACCTGCAGCATTACCCTTTCAAGATGGGCACAACAGTGCACATGGGCAATGGTTGGCCAAGGCTAGGAAATATCAGTTATGTGCCTAGTAACATACATTGAAAGAACAATGTCTCAAATTTCACATTTACATTTTTAAATTATTTAAAATATAAAACAATATAAATATTTATATGTAAGGCCACACAGTATGGCATTACACTCTTACTGAAGATATAAAGCACAAACACACTGATAGAATGCCCAACCTGCAAGTTAGAGAATCACAATATACTACCATGGCATTCAGAGGTTGACATATGGAGAAATTATGAGGGTGGATCAAAAAAATTTACAAGCCTTATAAATTGAGACGCTGGACTGGTTGAATTGCAAATGCTGTTGATACAAAAGAGGGCTGTAGTGTTCATGAGGCATATGTACAGGAGGAGCACAGCTGTGGCAGTTAAACGGCGCGACCCACTTGGAGAACTGGTCTTGCTTGGAAGTCTGAGGAGTTATACACTTTTTGTGGGCACAAAAAATGTCAGCAGCCAACATGCATCGATAGCTTGCAGAAGTGTACAATGACAATGTACTTTCAATGCATTGCCAAGGCAACAGGTTGCCATATGGTGCCACAAGGTTGAATCTGACGGGGCCAAACTGATGGCCAACAAATGAATTAGACGATGAAGCTAAACAACAGAAGTCAACACTACAAACATCAAGAAACTCATTCAGAGAGAAACAGACATGTAACTTCATGGTGTATGGCATTTGACCTTGGTTTATCTTATGGCACTTTGCAGCATACTGTGGAAAATGTGTTACGGTACTGTACGATCTGTTCCAGATGGGTGGCTCATGTGTTAACAGATGACAACAAAGCAGGCAGAATGATGGCCTCTCTCAGTTTCCTGCAACATTATGCAAGAGAGGAAAACAACTATGTGCATCAGGTCATGTGGTGAGGAGACATGGGTCCATCATATCACTCCCACTAGTAAGCAAATAACAATGCAGTGGAAACACCCTGGTTCACCCAGAAAGCAGTGATAAAGTGACATTATCTGCTGGCAAAGTTTGGCCACTCTCTTCTTGGACTCAACTGGTGTGCTGTTGGTGGAATTCGTGGACAGAAGGAGTGTTACACATTTTCCAAATGTAGCACATCTTTCTGGGCAATATTTTTAGCACATTTGCCAGAAAATTGTCAAACTGTGACTTGAACCACAGGGCCAGACATTGCTGCAGAAAATCAGTCACAAAACAAGTTCCCAGGTCTTCATAGCAGTGACTGCTCTTTGTTGTGACAGTGTGCAGTCTTGTGATTGGATACCAACATTACATAGAAACATGCTGTCTTCCTATCTTAAGGGCTGAAGTAATTCGGGAAGCATCCACACAATTATACCCATTATACTACTAAATAACAATGCTGAAGTATGTTCTCAGTCATTTCTTCTGTACCTACCTCATCATTTACACCTCCAACTTGCCCATCCTCATAGTGCCTGTCTTCTGTTTCACCTCCCGCAGTAGCAAATTCTGCTGCAGGTTCCTGAAAATAAGCAAACTTGTTCCTAAGAGTGTCCATGTTAGTAAAATACAGCAGGATGCAGTCAGATTACATTGTATGAAGGACTGCAGTCCTACCAGAAACTAATAATACAGTCTTGTGGGATGTAAGAGCATGTATGTTTTATTTGTGTATGTATTTGTTTCCCCCCACAAAGGTATCCTTACTTTGACGTAGTGGTGGGACCTGCGTGGTCATATGATGGGAAAGCTTTAAAACAGAAGAAAAGAAACCAATACAGAGATTATGGAAGGTGGTGCGGAACATTTGGTTGGAAGAAAGAATACCAGGACAATGGGAGGAAGGACTTATTTGTCCTACATATAAACAAGGAGATTGTCTGGCATGTGAAAATTATCATGGAATACCACTATTCAACATAGCACACAAAGTGTTTTCAAATATAGTGTTTCAAAGAAGAGGACCATATGTGGAAAAAATTGTAGGAAATTATCAGTGTGGTTTCAGAGATGAGAAATCTACATCAGACCAAATACATACTATAAGACAAATATTAGAAAAGATGGGAGAATATGTAATTAACATATTCCGCTTATTCATGGATTTTAAAGCTGCCTATGACTTCATTGATAGAACCGAAATTTCAAGGCTATGGAGAAATTTCAAATTCATAGACAACTTAGAAAACTGGTGGGTATCACCTTGAGAAACACAAGAAGCAAGGTAAAAACCTTAAATGAAATTACAGGCCCATTTGACACAAAATAGAGCCTATGACAACGAGATGCTTTGTCTTGTATTTTGTTTAACAATGTCCTGGAGAAAGCAGTGACAGAGATCAATCTGGATATTTGAGGAACTATACTACATAAATCCATTCAGATTCTGGCTTATGCCGATTATGTTGCTATAGCAGGAAGATATGAAAATGCAGTTAAAGATTTGTTTAATAGACCCGAAATGGAAGTGCAAAATATGGGGTTAATGATTATGACAAAACAAAATATAAGGGAAATGATAAACCAACAATAGAGAAGTAGGAGAGGGTGCTGATAAGTCCTTAGCCCGACCAGGAAGGAAACAAGCTACAGTGACCAAACTTGGGATTTATTCAACATACTCCCCATGAAGCTCAATACACTTCTTAGCCCGCTGCTCTAACTTTTGCAAGCCACTCAAAAAAAATTCAGAAGGTTGTCCATCCAACCAGGTCTCTGCGACAGCAATGACCTCCACTTCGGACGAATAATGGTGACCTTTCAATTGTTTTTTCAGTCCAAGGAACAGGTGGTAGTCCAACAGGGCCAGATCCTGAGAATAGGAAGGGTGATCAAGACACTGGAAGCCCAGGTAGGCCAGTTTCTTGTGGGTCACAAGTGCCCAGTGAGCCAGAGCACTGTCGTGCAAGAACAAGACCACCTTGGTGACCTTCCTGCAGCATTTTTCCTTCAAAATGTCCTTCAATTGCAACAGCAGAGATAATTAATACTCCGCGTTGATAGTTTGGTCCTTTGGAAGATAATCAATGAGGAGGATGCTGTCTTGATCTCAAAAAATCGAGGCGAAAAATTTCCCAGTGGATTTTTGCACTCAGAATTTTTTGGGGCGGGGTGAGCCGCTATGCCACCAATCCACTAACTGTTGCTTTGTCTCCAGGTCATAGTGATATAACCAGGTTTCATCCATGGTCAACAACTGTGCCCAATAGGAAATCATGTGGATCGTGCTGAAAAAATTCCAGAAGTTGCTCAGACAACTGGCACCATTGACGTTTTTGATCCATGTTCAGGCATTTCGGGACCCACTTCGCGGAGAGCTTCTGCATGTCCAAATCTTCAAGAATGATGGACCCAACCTGCTCACGTGAAATGTCCAGTTGCTCAGCTATTTAGCTGAAATAAGGTGGTCTTCCAAGATTAGCTCATGAATTTGATCAATAATCTCTGGGGTGGTCATCCAGGATGAGGCACATCACAGGTGGAAAAATCACCACGTTTAAACTGCGCCACCCAGTTTTTGACGGTGGCATATGATGGTGCATGTTCCCCTAATGTTTCTATCAGAATAGTGTGAATTTCCTTCAGCGCCTTGCCTTGCAGGGAGGGGAAATAAAACTTGATGACAGCTTGCATATCTATGTTGTTGAAATCACGTGCATTGCCTGACATGCTTCCTTTCAGCCTCTGTAACAAGAAAAGACTTGCAATTCGGCATGTGAACAGACCCCTCTTTCCAATGACACTATCGATTCAGTCCTACGACATTGGGAAGTAGGTCGGACTAAGGACTTATCAGCACTCCCTCGTATGTCAGAATAAATAAAGATATATAGAGAAAGGTAATCAATTTAAATACCTGGGATCCATTATTACTAATAACTACATTACATTGGAAATAAACCATAGAATTAACATGGGGAATAAATGCTATTATGGATTGAGGCATATACTGCGATCAAAGCTGCTATGGAAAGATACAAAATGTACAATATATAAAACACTAATTAGACCAATAGTGCACTACGGATGTGAGAGCTGGATTCTCAAGAAAACTGATGAAGGGAAACTCAGCATATCTAAAAGAAAGAGTTTACGGAAAATTTATGGCCCAACTTGTTTCAATGGTGTATGGAGAATAAAGGATGATGATGATGATGATCTGTACAGCTTATACAAAGAGCCAAGCATAGTAAAAATGATTAAGATAGCTAGACTGAAATGGTTAGGACACATAGCAAGGATGGAGGATAATGTACCTTGCATGAAGATAACTTTCTCCCAGCCAGAAGGTAGCAGGAAGAATGGAAGGCCTATATCAAGGTGGCTACAATAGATCTTAGAACCTCTGAAGTGACCACATGGTGCAGGGAAAAAAACACAAGATAAGAGATGTGTGCAATGAAATCATCAGGGAGGCCAAGGCAAAAAATGGGCTGTAACGACAAATAATAATAATAATCATAATAATAATAATAATAATTTATTTGTAGTGTATTTAATGATACAAATAGCTCAGGCTATATGATGTTTTATGATTTGATAACAGCAGACAGATGGCATAAGTTGAAAGTGTTCGTGTTTGGCAAATTCAAGACAGCAAGATATCTTAAGAATGCTATGCATCTTCCAATTTTCTATGATTTGTGGTAACATGTTCAAAAAGTACCTGCTGGCAAATGTACCATCTGTCAATCAACCTATGCAGCAAGGTGTCACTCAGAATTTCAGGTGATTTTATCAAGAAATCTTGAGCATTTTACATTTTCCATGTATTATATAATTATTTATTGGAATCCTACCAGATACACTAATTACTTGTTACATAACTCATTATTTACATTAACATGTCTTCAGCTTCTATTAAGCCATTATCAGGGAGACATATATATGAGAATACAAGTATTTGATTATACAATTGCATTTGAGAGCAGTATACAGGGTATCCCAGGAGGAACGTGCCAAACTTCGGGAGGGTGTTCCTTATGTTAAACTACACCGATATAACACAAAACACCTATATCCAAAGTTGAACGGTTACGGAGATAATGGCCATCGAAAAGTGTGGGCTTCTGGGGTATCCACGTACTGTACGCCGTCCGTGACACCACAGTCGTCCACTGCGCATGCCCAGCAACCAGACACCGCTAGCTAACGTTGCAATGCAGTGACCTTGGCGAGATTACGCATCAGCTGCGGCCTGCGTAAAGTGCTTGGTAAC
>JGI20166J26741_11607029_pt1 | contig 11623 bp, 8 predicted proteins | sample TergutCu122P5_FD_26741 | JGI IMG/M metagenome (IMG submission 26741) | reverse complement strand
AAAAAAAAAGAGATCTCTTGCTGTAGTAGCCAATATTGAATAGCTCTACATATTAGCTGTACGTGCAGGTTTAACAAATTACATAAGTGATTTCAACAGTAGGCTGCATGGTGAAAACAAAACTTGTGACATTTGTGCACATAGAAAATGCTTTTTCAAACTCAGATTGTGACCCTTTTCATTATTTTTTGTTGTCACAGACGTTTGAAAACTTTGAAATAAATCACTGTTCCCAACAGGTTTTGCTCTGAATGTAATTTGTGTTTTGAAGTTACAGTGACCAGACAGTTTGGTGACCTTGGTGTGTATAGCAGGGGTTAAAGATTGTTCCAGAACCTACTTGACTTTAACCTTGAGGGAGTGCCATTAGAACTGCAGATGGAATTACTGTACGTTCTCCAGTGTAAGACAGTTCACCCCTTACTAGTTTCAGTTTTCAGAAAAATGCTCATACAGATCGTGTTTAACTTTGAATATGTGCAATTTTAGCGTGGCCTAGAATTTTTCAGAAGAGTTAAGAAGAAATCCTGTCCTATATTTGAGTAAATGCAGTAATTTATTTGCACTGTTCTGATGCACTGAATAAGGTACAGAAAGCAGGAAATTTTATGAATTTCTGTAAGTGTTCACTGCAACTTCCATCCGTGAAAACATTTCCGAATGAACTTCATACGTTTTTTTACAGGTTATTTTGTGCAAGCTGAAACCGCTTTTAGTGATTGGTAGCACAAAGTGTGAATCCCATTTTGACTGAGTCTTATGAGATACACGTACTTTTTTCCCCCATTTTTTTTATCCAAACTGCAATTACTAGCAGAGTGCATTTGTTTTCAAAACCCAAAGTCTTAATTTGTCATCATCATTTATGATGACATTGTAATTGTAATTGTAATTGTAATTGTGTGTGTGAGAGAGAATGGTAGTAAAAGTCATGCTAACAAGATTATTTGGTAGTCTTTAGTTCTACTGTGGGCTGTGACAGACTGTACCCCTACATGACATTTAATGACCATATTCAAGGTAGTAGAATGTAATTTCTGTAGCTGTTTATTTATGTATAATACAGCTAAGTATATAACCTTCTTGAAAAAAATACATAAATTGGTGAAACATGTAAGATTGGAGCAATTACTTTTTTTTTGTACGCAGTTTAAAGTACGAGACCCCTAATAAAGCTGGCTGTCATTGGCTGGTCTGTCATTATTCTGTTTTTATGTATCTTCATTCTGTTGGTTAGCCATAAAGTTGGTAGCAGTTGTGAACATAAGCCGAAGATTGCGGAAAGAACAAGCACTGAAAGGTATGTTTTGGTCGGTATTGCAGTGTTCACATTAGTCTAAAATGTCTTCCAATTAGTGGCATGGCTTGTTTTATATTACTATTCCGTGAAGTTCAGTATCACAGTGTAACACCAGTTGTCTTTCCAGAACATCTTCCAGTTTACAGTGTGCATATTCAATGAAATTCTGTACTCAGAGTGCTATTCAAGGGCTGTAATGCATATGGGTGGATAATAGTGAGGAAAGTACAGTGTTATCTAGTGTTGTTCTTCCTTATTAGTTGTTTTTCTGGGTTATCTAACAACCAAGCCCTTCAGTCTGTCTCTGTCTTGCAAAAAATCTTTCATCGCAATATCATCATATGTTCTTCCTTCCTTCTCTGTTTTTCCAATCTGAATTCATTTTGGTTTTTGTCTTGGGAATTTTGCTTACACTGTCCTACTCAAACCTTGTTTGGGATTGTGTGCTACTTAATTCTTAAACTTAAATGACCTACATTCTTATATATGAACACACTTGAAAAACCACCCAAGAAATTCATTTTATGTGTTTAGGCAAGGAGGAAATTTACGCATTTTTAAGGAATGCAATGTAATCTCTGTTTCATTTTCCACAGAGTGCCGTTTATTTCATAATTTTGTCTTTTTCTGTTCAAATAACACATTTTTCATACACCATGCACAGAAATTTAATACCAACCATTCATATGAAGGTTAAAGATGTCCATACTGTCTTACAGTGTGACCAAGTATGATGGTGGTAACTACAGCAGTTTCCCATTGAAGCTTCAGTGGGCTGTATTAAATTGTTTATATAAATTACAGCACGCTGCATAAATGTGTTTGTTGTAGGTGTGCCACTACCTAATGGCAGGACAGGTGAAGAGTGTGAAGCCATGTCTGAAGCAGCTTCAACAGAGCATCCAAACCATCATGCAGCCAACCTGGCCCTCGGATGAGAGTGAGCTGCTCATTCAGTACATTATGAACCTGTTGAGAAAACTGAGTCATATCTGATCACATTTCATTCATTCTGCTTTAATTCCAAGAACTTATTTTCCCTGACAGTGAATTCCCTTTTCAGCTTTAAGACAAAGTAGAAGTAGCATAACTTATTTCATTTCAGCACTATGTCTATAACCGAGCCCTGAGTATAGTCTGTCATCTGGCCAAGAAATATGCCACCCTGATGGAACCTGAGTTTCAGTGCTGTGTTTAAAGAATACCACCATTTGATCTCTTCTAAATCAGTTGAACTTAAGTAACACTTTCTCTGTTTCACCGTGCATTTTTCAATTCAATAATTGATGAACACCAACACATGCACCTCACATTCAACAGTATATTAGCCTAGAATATTGATTTCAATGTTAAAATACATAAAAATACTTAAAAGTACTCTGACATGTTTCGATCTTAACAGATCATCATCAGGGAGTAGGTCTGTACCTCATTAAAATTACTGAATAATTTAAAACCACTGATTTTAAAATCCTGACGATCAATCCCGGTGTTATGGCAGCAATACATGTAGTAAGTGTATGTGGTGACCCTTGTGGTGCAGTGCGTTGGACTGCAGTCCAACGCACTGCACCACAAGGGTCACCACGTACAATTCATTTTGATACTGTCCTTGTATTAAACCCAAGTCTTCCAGTTCTTGTTCCTTGAGGTGTACTGGGCTATATTCTACACAGCTTTCTCATTATTTTTCCATCACTTAAATTTTATCAAAGAATCCATTATGACTGAAAATCTATTGTGACTTTCAATAATGTGCTGGTTTTTTATGACCAGGGATTCATACTCTCAAGTCCCCTAATGAAACTGGAGGAGCGCTCCTTGTTACCTGTCATTGTACACTGGTTCAGGTATTCTATTCAAGCAGTTTCATCATCAGTTTACTGACACTTTTCAGGTGGTGTGACTTAGTAATCGTCTTGAATGAGAAAAATATTTATTTACAATTTTATGGCCATACCTTATGTAATGCTGGTATTCACTGCTGTCATATGTATTTTGATGTCATTTCATCCAGTTGAACACCTGAGAAACTCTGTTGGGGTGGTAAGGAACACATTTAACCTAGGGAAACAGTCTTTCTATAGAAACATCTTCAGCATTCCGAACACTTGATGCAGGGTCTGAATTGACATTGGCTGATTCAGCTTTTGCATGCTGTAGTCTTGCACTGTATTGGTCTTCATGTGGCTTGTGGGTGGGAAGAAGGACTTCTCTGCTTGATTTCTTTTGGGTATGCAGTTCCAGAACTGCAGAATCAGTGTTTCTGACCATAAGAGTGAAGAGGCAAAAAGTGTGTACTCTCGTGCAATACCGCCTTGTGGTGTTACAGGTGTGAGTGGCTCCAATGTGGGGGACATGTTTATCTGGATGCCAAAGGAGCACTTGTATGTGCTGGTGTACCTGGTGACAGTGATGCACAGTATGCAGGCTGGCTACATGGATAAAGCTCAGAAGTACACTGACAAGGCACTTATGCAGATCGAGAAACTGAAGAGTACGTTTATTCAACCAGACTGGCAGAGGTGCCAGAGTGTATTGGTTTGTCACTTGCTGACTTCTTCTTGTTTGTTTATGGTTATTTTAACAGTACTGCCTGTGGTTTAGTTTATGTAGTGTTGAGTGAAAAGATGATTGGTGAATGCTGAATTGGTAAGGATGTGTAAGGAAGTTGTTGTGATCTAAATTGATCTTCTATCCTACTGTTGTGCTGGTGGATATGAGAAAAGTTTTGAAAAACTTGCTTCTAATTTGAGGTTTTAGCCAGGTACCTCATTTGAAGGAGTAGTGCCTGTTCAACAACAACATTAGATATTTGCAGTTGTTAAATAATGAGATTAAAGTAATAAAAATACCGTATTGTTACCGTGATACTGGTCCTCTAAGTGGGCTGATGCTCTTGTGTTTCAGTTGTGGACAACAGACCAATCCTGTCAGTATTCCAACTGATGCTGCTGGAGCACATAATTATGTGTCGGCTTGTGATGGGAAATAAGTCATTGGCCTTGAGTGAGATCTCACAGGCATGTGGTCTGTGCCAGCAGCAGCCGCGACTTCTCCTCACGCACCGTCCACAACTGCACACACTTCTTGGCTTGTATGCCATGAGTATGAACTGCATGGAGGCAGCTGAGGCCCAATTCACTGCAGCACTTGGGGTCAGGTTATTGTGTGATGTATTAACACCCTGAAACCTCAAGTTTATTTAAATAATATTTAAAAGAACATTTCAGATATAACAGGAAACCCTGTGTGTCTATGACGAAGACGAAGAATTGCTGATTATCATGAGAATTGTGCAAAACAATTAAATTTGCTGTGGGTGGAGTGTAGGGTTTTTTAATGTTAAAGTGGCTTGTACATATCATTACTGCTGTGTTTTAAGGGGTTAAGGCATAGATTCTCCATCTGGGTATGTTGTGTCTTGTGCTACAGCAACATTATTTCAGTTGCTTTCTGGAATTTCCAGTGTTCTTGGGTGCACAGAGCAAGTGAGTGTGGCAGTAAATTATTACATTTCCACATTTTAAGGTGTTAGTCAACAGGTTGTATAATCTTTTTGAGAAAAACAGTAAAATTTGTAGATTGAGGTGTTGCATTTCTGTGATTTTATAGCACAGCTTGTAGCAGAAGTGATGAGAACTCCAGTTTCATGAGACAAATTCTTACTGCACAGTATGTGATAGAAACAGTGGTTGAGATGCAGCTAGTTTAATGTGATTGTCAAAGGGTAAGAATACTACTTTTCCTTAATAAACACACAAGTATGATTTGGCAGGGTAAGCTTTTGTTATTTATTTATTTATTCTTTTTTGGGCCAGGCTGTAAAAGAGTTAATTACTAGAACAATGCATCAGTCACTGGTGGATGTTTCTTTTGTGACAGATGGTCTTGTTACATTTTGTGGAGAGGAGGCAAACTCTGACTGTGGTCAGCATAAAGAGATTCCAGTTTAATGTGAGCTGGAACTTGTCATTTGGACCTCTTACTTCTTACAGTCAGAAAGTGTTACATATGTCTGAAACAAGAAGTGCAAAAGCATTTGACAAATTTCTTGCAGGATACCCCTGATTCAAATCAAGATTAACTGCATCTCCTTGCCTCTGGACCACATGTTCCTATAAATACAGAAATTCTCTTCTTCATAAAACAGTATTAACTGCTTTTGTGTTTTGTTGCTGATACAATTTTACTTCTGCTTGAGGTGTGCTTCTCAGTAGTTGAGTAAATAAGGAAAGTTATTGTATTTCAGACATCACAGGAACGAGAGCTGTGGACATTTGCGAACTTAAACTTAGCCATTGTTTACCTTCGAGCAAAACGTGAGCAGGAGTTTGCCGCTCTGTTGGAGAGAATCAACCCTGAGTCCTTGCCCTCTCACTCACACAGTCTGCGGGCTGCAGCGTACTATGTGCAGGGGCTCCAGTCATTCTTCCAGGCTCGTTATAATGAAGCCAAGTAGGTCCAGGTAGCTTGTAGTTTAGTCCATGGACATACTGTGTTGAAACTAGCTGATGTGATAGATCTTAGGTTTGCATGATGTTGAACTGTGCAGACGCTACTTACGAGAGACACTCAAGATGGCCAATGCAGAGGATCTCAATCGTCTAACGTCATGCTCCCTGGTGCTTCTGGGCCATATCTTCCTGTCACTAGGCAACAGTCGAGAGAGTATGAACATGGTGACACCTGCTATGCAGCTAGCAAGCAAGATTCCTGATGTACATGTCCAGCTGTGGGCCTCTGCTATTTTGAAAGGTGGGACAAGTTCCTGTCAAGATAAACAGTTTTAAAATGAAGGCCACAGTTTCATTCTTTAGGGGATGACATTTGTTGTTTTCAGTCTCTACTTAAAATATCTGGGATAAGCCAAATCCTTATAAATTGAACATTTAAAACCATCTCTTTTTTTGTTTAACCTTTACCATCCTAGGCAACCATATGCCGATCTCCGAAATGTACTGGTGAATGGCCTCACTAACCATATGCTTGTCTCCATGCATTTACTTGCTAGCATGCTGTAAGAAACTTAGCCAACAGACTTGTTTATGGGGGTGTTCAGCAATTCTGGAAACCTGCCATCACCAGTTAATACACCACAATCTCAATTTAAGTCTAGATCTGCAAAGGGCAAATTCAGATGTCGAAAGTCTGTCTGAATCATTGTGTTCACATTTGCAATCCAGAGTAGAAAGATGTTTTTTCAGATGTTCTACTTTTTTCCCTTCATTTCCTTTATTTCAGGTCATGTTGAAGCACTTACTACTCACAAGATAAATATTGCAATATTGCACTTTATTTCTTTCGATCTTGGTAACCAGCTAAAAACATAAGAGGTTTCGGGTAATGAATAGACTCTTATCCATATACTGCTAAGACTTCACAGACCTCTGTTGAGTCATTGAGTTGCAGGAGCATTCAAGATACAGCAAAGCTTAAGTGTGGTACTTTAGAGAGTAATCCTTAGAACTTATTATATCATTTGTTATTCTGTGAAACCATAACATGCAACTGACTAAACAAGAAGTTCATGTTCAAGGTTAGAACTTATCCATCTGTAGAACATATTTATAATCATATGTTCATTCAGTGCAAGATGGGATCTAGCAGAGAAAAAACAATTATCAAAGTGCTAAATTACACCTCTGCCAAGGAATTGGTGAAATTACCCTCAGTGTTAAATTATGTCAGCCCCAGGAAAAGAGGCAATAATGTTCACTGCTGTGAGAATCTCAGATATCAACACAACATTTTTCTAACTGCAGACCTATACCGGATGTGTGGGGACCCAGTCCGAGAAAATGAAGCGTTCCAGATGCATTGCAACTTCTCCCAGATGTTGCTGAAAGACCACTTTCAGGCATCACAGATGACAGAGCACAATCTGATCCACTGGACAGAAGGTAGCTTCCCTATGCTGGTTGGAAATCCCCCCAGCACATCTGACACACTGCTTTAAGCTGCTGACATGTCATGTCATGTGATCTGAGGTGAGTGCCACTTCTTCCTGTGTATCATGTGAAATAATTGTGTGTTAATGACCTGATGTTTTAACCTTTTGTTTGTTCCAGATATGTTGACAACTAGTAATTAATTGGGCTGTACAAGTAATTACATTAGTGCTGTGGATGATGGGGAATTTCCTTCCACTGGCCTCTTCTTTGTCATTGGTCAAATTATCTTCGTGTCAGAATGAAAGTCATCCCTTTTATTATCAAGTGACAGGACAGATGTTTATTTACTTTATTATTATATGCAATAAAAGTGAAGTTGTGCAAACTGGAACATTGAGTGGGGTGGACACAGTGCAATGTATCTCTGAAGCTTCACCATGTTGTTCACATGTAAGTAACTGCAGGACAAGGAACATTCAAGCAGTGATTCTGAGCCACCTTGTTCCAGTGAAAGTCATGCTACTTTATAAAGGTTCAAATCCTAGTGCTCATGTACATAACAGAAGTCTTGTGCCTCTCACCGTGGTTACTTGACAAGTTTGTTGTGTTGTGCCAATTGGCCACTGTGGGTTGAAGTCTCCAGCAACAAATCTGACATAATCTCATTGTTGGGTGTGTGTGGAGGTAGATGGAAACCAGCCATAGAAGTAGAGGACTGTTTATTTTTACAAGCCTGATGCATGTCTTGGTAGTTCAGTGATGAACAATACTTTCAGGCCTAAATATCAGGCACCTTCAACCGGGATGACAGTAATCACTCTGAGACCCCTCCATCCATAAAGAATGCAATGGTTCTGAAGTATGTCATATGTTTGTAAGTTAGTTTTCCATTGCCAGCCGTACAACTTGGGTTGTCATATTCCCCCACAGTCCTACAGTTATGATAAACACTTGACAGTTGATACAGTGCATTTTAGTTATCAAGGTGTGTGTCATATTAGTACAGTTTATTAAATGGTCACATATGAGCAGGTTGCCTGAGGACAGTACAGAGCACAAGTTCAGTTACTGAATGTCACTGTCAAGTGAGTAGCAATCCTGTGTTGGGTTTTGAAGGTCCCATTTTGAAATATTTGCCCAGAGACAATCTACCTTGACATGTTTTTCTAGGTTTTTTCAGTCCCTCTGAGTGACAGGATAGTGCCGCAGACCATGCAGTGACTACTTCTTACCACATCCTTGAAGTTCATTATTCGTTAATTATTATACTGTATGATGCTATACACTCTGAATGATAGCAAGTATCATTAAAGAAACTACAGATAAATAAATAAGTGAATAATAAATAAATACGTTTAATGCATTGCTTGCATACAGACACATTTAGAACTGTCTTTCATAATAAAACTTTAAGTGGTAGATGTGTTTGTAGTGCTTCCCTGTTAGAGTTCTGACCCAAACAATGCCCTACCGAAAGAAAAACAATGGTTCATGTGACTTCGACAGTTCTACTTCCACCGTCTTGGTCCTCACGGTTTTGATAGCGCTGTCACCATTCAGTTTTTAGTTTAATAGCAGATTACTGACCAACTGCTAGTACTAATATCATTTCAGCCTTTGGAAAGATAGGTGCCTGGAAGTGGCTTTAGTCTGCATAAAATTCTATCAGTACATATAGCTAGCCGTGAACTCAAGGACATTATAATGCAGGTGTTATGTTCTGGTTGCTGAGTAAAATATTTAACTATATTGCTGATATTATAGTCTAGTTTACTAAACCTGTCTAAGTACAGGGTTAAGCTAGGGGCAATTAATTTTGCAGTAACTACACAAGTTTGCAGTAAACACAAAAATTTGTAACAGTCAATCAAAATAACTGCCTTGCCCTACTTGCAGTATAACCCAGTGCAGTGTCGGAAGTTTAGAATTTGGACAACAAACAAAAAAAGCCAATTGACATTAACCAAAAGCACTCAGCTCGACTTGGAGACTAGCAAGGTAGTACAAATTTCCAAATACATTCAGCACGACTTACCTTATATTATTTGAAACCAAATGGATCTCGTACACATAATGGTAACTTCTTAATATTGAACTCACAGCCATCTCCACGTACGTTGCAATCTTCAGTGTTAGTGCATGTAAATCATACATAAGCAAGTGAGGCCAATTACCTTGCAGTGCTGGGTTATATAGAGGGTTGAGGTATGCGGAATATCCGATCAGGCATTCTGTACAGTGTAAAGAACTGCTGAGCATAACTGGCAACATACTGTGGCTACGTGACATGTTACTTCAAGTACCCCAGGATGTAACTTAAGTCTTCAAATGTGACATTCATTACATGTTCTTAGTTGAAGAAATGGCAACACTACTCACTTGCACGAATTGTTGAAATGGCAGTGAATTAAGCTGTTTCACTCAAAATCCAATTTAATTTTTCTTTCAATATTTACTTTGAATACAGGTAATATATTCAAGCCATTTTATTTCACTCTGCTAAGCACCCAGCTGTTTGTTTGCTTTACTGAGCCTGGGTTAGCCTTCTAGGCACCTGTATCATATGTTGCCATGATAACACTCCAGAACTGAAACACGTTTGAAGTTTGACTGATTTGGGTAAGCAACTGTAACAACAAGGGAATGCTGTTACAATTAATGAGCAGGGCACTGGTAATCTAAAAATATTAATACATTATTATTAAAGGAAAATTTAAAACTTTCATTCATAGAAGTACACTATGAATTGGTTTTGCTATCATCTTGTATATACTCGTACAAAGAATAAATTTATGTAGATACATGTGCTGAAGCGTCAGATTTGTATTCATGACAGAATCCCAAAATATGTATGCAAATAATGTGCCAGCAGTTTTTAAGTATGCATTAGAAACAGGGAAATACGCATTAAAAACACACATGAAAATGAATCCATTCATTTCTTTTATCTACAATGTAATTACAGTAACGTTATCGAGTACATTTTCCATGGATCATATGAAAATTATTAAGATAGAAAAGTATATCTATACGGATTAAGAAAATGAGAATAGCATATCTTAGACTTGCATAATTAGAACTAATTAATTAAATATGCTACATTTGATCACTTTGTGGTGCATTAAGTTTTGAAACAAAAATTCCTGCCTGTTGTTGGCAAGTATGTTCTTATATAAGTATGAAACTACGGAGGTAGATGTCATTTTCAAAATATCTGTAAGTGTTAGATGTTAAGTACACTGGTCATTGGAATTCTTTGTTACAGTATGCTTCATCCACATCAAATTTGCTGACCACATGTTTAGTGAGTTCAAAATTTTTGGAATACTATGCAGTGACTTCAAGCCAGGTTCCCCACCAGGTTATGACTTGGAGATCAACCACCACATTCTCCAATAATTTTTTGCCTTCTAGTTGGGTCCTTCACAAATATTTTTCTCACTTAAGAAATTAATGAATTGATGTATGATTGATCTGTTTTGTTAACGCACTAATAATTTCGGTTCTATTTTCCAGATTGTTTGTATCATATAATGTAGGAGACAAAATTCCAGACACATGTTAACTTTGTTTTTTTCCGTTTTCTTTTTGTCATATCACTTTAACTTTTCCTTCGACACTCAAAACCTTCCTTTTCTTCGTGACTGTGGCCATGTTATTATGGTAACAGTCTTGTTTTAACTGCAGGAATAGAAACATAGACAGAAATTTACCCACAAAATGGATTATCATAACTGATGTTATTTTCCAGGCCTGGAATTTATATATCTACCTGAAAGAGTGCAGGGCTTGTCTTCTCAAGGACAAGGAAGTGGTTGAATACTCAAAAAATACTCGAAATAGCCTATGTCATGGAAAATCATATTCGAACGGATGACTGACATCATTATATCTTAGGTAGTTGCTGTAATGTATGTCATACAAAACAAAGCAGAAAACCATACGACTTACGGAGAGTTAGTTGGTACCACAGAAACTAGATGATCTGTGCCACAGAATGCATAATGCTATAGACAATGTGTTGCACAAACTGAGGTCATTATAACAGAGTTCAATGGTATATACAGAAAAGGATTTGAAGCTTTTGACTTAATCTGCCATGTAATGGGGCATGGGTGTACCTGCACATGGGTACATATGTACTTGATATACAAGGTGTCCCAGAAGGAATGGACAGAACTTCGGGAGAGTGTTCCTTATGTTGAACTATACCGATATAACCCAAACCACCTATATCCAAAGTTGAACAGTTATGGAGATAATGGCCAGAGAAGTCTGAAACTTTGACAGCTGTTACACACTTACTGATTACCAAATACATATTAAAAGTGGCAGGAATATGTGGGTTCTGTAATGTTAATATCTGTACTTAACATCAAAGTAACTTGTGAGTGACATAAAGCCATTAAATTGAACTACAAAAACACTT
>JGI20166J26741_11606918_pt1 | contig 11624 bp, 4 predicted proteins | sample TergutCu122P5_FD_26741 | JGI IMG/M metagenome (IMG submission 26741) | reverse complement strand
TTTCTTGGTTTCCCTGTGTCTATAAGCGAATGCTGAGATGGTTCCCAAGTTTCCAATTTGCTACTGCATGCTTCTCATGTAGCCCTCCCGACTTAAATTTCCTAGTTACTTTTTTTCATATTTGTAAAATAAAATATGTATATATGTAAAGTAACCACTGCCACCGGGTGACAACCCAATTGCAGTTAATGCATATTATTATTATTCTTATATTGGAGCAGAGGAGCGTTGCGGAAGGTCATCGTGAAACACTTCACAGTACGTCTAATGAGTGATTTCCCTAATTTTAACTAAATTTTTTCAATGTAGAGCCTCTCGCCACTTTGGTAGACTGGCGGGAATTTAATTTTGTTTACATTTTTATCCTCTCAAACCATAAAAAATCTCAAACATTTTTAGCCTCTCAAACCATAACAAATCTCAAACATTTTAGCCTCTCAAACCATAACAAATCTCAAACATTTTTAGCCTCTCACACCATAACAAATCTCAAACATTTTTAGCCTCTCAAACCATAACAAATCTCAAACATTTTTAGCCTCTCAAACCATAACAAATCTCAAACATTTTTAGCCTCTCAAACCATAACAAATCTCAAACATCCAGTTTGCTCTCAGAACACTCGATGCTAGATCTGCTTTAAAAGGGTCATATTTTTGAGAGTCACCTTGTGCACTTCTAAACCGCTTCTTTCTCACTCCAAGGAAGAATATCAGTTAACAAATCGTGCAAACTAAATGCTCTTGAATATGTGTGTACCGAAGGAGCGTGAAGTGGACATTTTACTGTACACGAAGAGCCAGGCAATTCATTGTTCTGTAATCGACCAGTCGTGTTGTTTGACTGGATGGCCAAAACTTACTTTTGTTATGGTAATTACTTAGTTGGATACCTGAAAGAACGAGAAGGAATTAGGAGGAAAATGCTGTTGCTAAGATGAGGCTTGGGAAATTAGGTTGTGGTAGCGTGCCTGATGCTCCTCTGGTATTCCCTGTTTGGTGTTGCGCAAGCGAGCCATTCATTATTGTCGTTACAAGAATTGACTTGATTGCTTAGCCATTTGTTCTTGGTTTCATAAAATAAGCCAACAGCCCTTTTAAGTAATATCATGTCACGTGGCAGGATAATTTAACAATGACAAAATAAGGAGGAAGTTGGGAAAGGGGGGCGTTAGCCATCGTTGCCTGTTGCAGCTCCCAATATGTGGCTGGAAAGGTGCAGAAAACTACGAGAACATGAGGAGGGTAGACAGCCACCAGCACGAAATTCGAAGCATCCGCAACGAATCTGGACTTCCATGTAAATATAGCCTAATCTGTGCAATAAATAAAGGTCGTATAGAAACAAGGCAACAAAAAATATGTGTGGATAAGTTAATGAAACAGCTGCCGTGAAATGGAGCCAAAACTTACAAATGAATATCATAAACTAAATGACTAGGAGCATGTCTCCTATAGTCTCACCCTCCCATTGGTCGATTGACTCTCCCAGCCGGCAGCATATGTACTTATGAATCAAGGGAGGAGAACTGATCAGTCCGTCTGGTCCTCGCCAGTGCTTCAGGTTGAAACAAGCGGCGACTGGAACCATAACAACCTTTTCTATCTTTTTGCTTACATTCGATGTTCTGTTGTTTTGTTTGGTGTATGCGAGTCATTTTTTTTGTGTGTCGTCTGTCAAACCGGTTGCTAGGAAGAAAAGATGGGCATGATCGGTACCGTTACATTCAAAGAACTTAATCCAGGCATGAACCAGTTGCGTGCATGAAGTTGATACGGCAGTACAAAGACTGGCTGGCCGTGCGTAACTATCAAATGTCCGTTCAGTTTCGCGTAATTAGCATTTGGTGGTATGTTATATTAGTGATTGTGGTAAAGTAGCAGTATTAGTTATACATTTGTCGTGTTAGTATATTAGTATTAATGTGTGGATGTTCTGTAGGTTTTACATGTGGGTTATAATTTCTTATCAATAGCTGTGTGGGACTGTGAGGATAGTTTTCGTACTGTGCAAAGTCCTGTCCTTCATACCGCAGTCAACAATTCAAGGTAAGTATTAGCAGCAAGAGTATACTTTGCATTCCCTACTTTTCAAGTGCCCCTCTAAACGCCTGTGTATACAACCTTCCTTTATGTCTAGATTGTGATAGCACATATTTATTTTCCCTAAAATTTTTGCTAAGTGTAGATAACAATGCTAAAAGTAGATACTCTGTTTTCAGCGTAGAATAAGAAGGATTGAAAGAGTGAGACACGGCTCGTAGGGAGTGTTAAAATGCATAAGAATTTTGGTCGGGAGATCACGTAAAAGGCGACCGGTTGAATACCTAGATAATTCTAAAAGAGGCCTGTAGAAAATGGAAGAGGCGATGTGGACTGGAAAGAAATCGAGCGTCCAATTTTGGGTCATTTGTATAAGATAAAGTTGCTCGTTGCCTAGGTAAATCGGACAATTTAATTACTCGAAGAACTCGAATTCTTCACGTATTTCAGAGGGAATTTTTATAAAGCAGATTGCCTCTATTAGTTAAGACTCGTATTAAATAATTCAGTTTTATGGTAAGTTCTTTAATTGATTATTAGAATATTTAAGGACGATAATTCAACTGCAGAAGCTATATATTGGATGAAAGTAGGATCTTATTTTTAAAAGTGAATACGCAAGTGTTAGTAACGGGACTGTCGTGGTCTGTTCTGGGAAAATGAGCGTAATCGCGAGGAGTTTCTTGAGAAACCACGAGAAATTACGCTCAGGATAGCCGGTTACCTTTCCGAGACCGTCCCTAATGTACAAGGCAGGAGCGTTTCATTACACCAGTTTGCTCATAAACTATTTTTACGAATAACACAAAAATTTAGTACCAAGAGAAGCACTTTTCACCAAGCTGGATAGTTGTCTCAAATTAAAACATTTTGCTGACTTAACAATAAAATTAAAGGGAAGGACCAAACTCACCTTCAGGGTTACGGAACAGACATCGTACCTAACCCTTCAGAGTTAATGATGAGGATGATGATGATGATAAAGAAGAGGCATGATTTTGGAATTGGTTCTGCCTCATTTGTATGGTAGGTGCTTTTTATAATTCGGGACCTGTTTTTTCGATTTTGCAATTCTGACTCTGGAGTGTAGGGTATTTAGCAGAACTGATTCGTTACCGAGTTAGACGTTTTTCCGCAACAAATAACTCACTTCGGATAGGCATGTGATTGTGAAATCCCATGAATTTAAATCCCAGAGTTTTCGATTACGAGGGTGGAATTCATTTTTCGGCTGTTTTATTCCCTGAAAAATGCAACCCACAACGTTTTGGATGTGAAGCCGACTGTGCCCCAGATTTGTCACCAGCCTGAACAATCGACTTAAATGATCTCAAATCCATTGTGATTTCGAATTCTGAACATTTTTTTACTCAAGCTGAGCTACTGCCAGTCATTTTCCAGATAATCTGCATCGTTAAGTTTCTGTACCGTTTGAAACCCGGTTCAACCTTTCGGAATATAAGCATACGTGGATAACATTGTGAAGTTTGTGCTTGCAGTGGTAATTAGACCTGTAGTAAAGTTGTCCCCGTGTAGGCATAACGGAATATGTGGAAACGGAAGTAAAACACCATAAACCTCGGCACGAGGTACAGGTGAGAAATGAGCTTCACGTTCCAGCCGCTTCACCGTTGGGGAAATAGTCATCGTTGTTCATTGAAAAGGCGGTTTAGTGGAGCCTAGAGCCTGTGTGGATGTTTCCGAAAGTAGACACATCTCTTGGCTCTGCCGATAATCGAACCAGATATATCAAACGTCTAGCCTGTAGACTAGTAGTTACTATACCGACTGTGCAGTTGAGCTCCATTCAGTAGTCTTTTATTTATTTTGGCGCAACAGTCCCCAGTGGGCTAGGGCCTCTTCATTCACGAGATTTCTAGATCACACACAACGACGCGCCACAGTCGGTAGGACTCCTCTAGACGAGTGATCAGCTCGTCGCAGGGACCTCTACCTGACAACAAACGACATTCACAACAGACAGACATTCATGACCCAGGTGGGATTCGAAACCACAATCTAAGCAGGCGAGCGGCCGCAGACCTACGTCTTAGACAGCGAGGCCACTGGGACCGGCTTCAGTAGTCACAACTCGTTCTGATTCAGAGTAAACCTATCGATAACGTTGGTACTCAGGCTGATATTTCCGGCTCCTTTATTCATTTTCCACTCTACATTTTTGGATAAGAATTTACAAAATAGACCACAAATGATCTTTACAAATACTTCATAATTAGTTGTATGATCTACAGTCCCATTGTCACTGGACAATCTGTCACTCAGTAAGTCACGAAACAGGAAATAAATTAGCATTTGTTCTACGAAAATCACCCCAGCCGTTTGTGTGTTCCCATTAGAATTATTTTTCTTAGAACCACAAGACCTAGATCAGTTTTTCCCAACTTTCTGTCTTGGAGGAACCGCAAAAACAATTTTTCCTGTCCCAAGGGAACCCTGAACCCCTACCTACGCAAAAGTTTATACGCCAGAAAACAAAGAAGTAGTTGTTAGAGCACTGAAATTACTCCAGTTTAACCAATTGCTGGACGAAATTGCCGCGTTATTTCAAGTGATTATTTGGAATTCTTCGCAGTATTTTAAAATTTTTATATATTTATTTCACGATTTCACGCGGAATCCCTAAAAATGTTCTTCGGAACCGTGGTTGGGAAACACTGGCCTAGATAATGCACTAAAATAGACTGGGTTGACCGATCTTTCATCACTTCCGAGCTTCACATCTTCAGTGTTTGTGTCACTGTTGTGAAGTAACAGAAAGAAGAACCAGCTGTAGATTGTTTTCTTAGTAAGAAATGATAGCACGCATTTCGTGACATTCTGGTTTGTTTGTCCTGTCACCAAGCAGAGATTAAGCTGAATATTTAAGGCAGTTTGATGTCACCATGGGGGTCTCTTGTGTTAAGATTGTGGGTGAGTGTTAAGGTATGCGTAGGATGAAGAATCCTGATAGCGGACCCATCATTGTCTAGGCCTGAAGGGTGTTTCGTTCTACACTGACACGAGGCGTCGGGTGCGGAAGAGAAGCAGGGATCCTCTACCTAATGTATAGGTAAGGAAATGGAAATGGTGTTGGGGGGTTTTCAAGAGGTTTCTGCGTTCAACAAGCGATTAAGTCATTGAAACAGTCTGTGAATTGTTTCTTCGCTCAGTCTTCATAACATCGGATAAATTAATAATAACGGCCTTTCGCGTAGCGCTTATGCAACGGTGAAAGTTACGTATAAGAATGTGGCCGGAATACTTGAACAGACCGACTGCCGGCTAAGTCAACAACATTGCTTTTGCGTATTTGGGGAGATCCCGTGTTCAGGTTTCTGCTTAGCCAACGACCTTAAATAATGGTTTTTGTAATGTTTTCCTCAGTACCTCCAGGAAAATTCCGGTTTATTACCCCAAATTTGGTCCCAACAACTTTATCTCACTCTCTTTGTAACTTATTTTCTGTTCATTATCTACCATTTGACGCCATAGAGACTGCACTGTTAACAGCTTCTTTAAATGAGCCATTAATGAATCTGCAAGGATGAGATCACTGAAACAAGTGGTTGTTGATTGGAGGGTAATACAAAATTAACCGCCAAGATGCAGTGGACTGGGAGAACTCGGACTTTTTCTAGAGGTGGCAATAAATTTGTGTTGCTAAAGAATATGACCAGGACAATTTATTGACTAGCTGATTTTGTAGTGGCTTTTCGACCCCTCTGCTTCATGGAAAACTTTGCCTAGGATAGGCCTATACCCCCTCTTGACATCAGCTTATTCCGTGGTGATATTGGTTTTCGAAGCGCAGTGTATCCCCTAGAGGAAATGTTTATTCTTTCTTGCTTTACAGTAAGACCTTTTGAGTAATTCGTGTAACCATATGCATTCTTGACAGCAGATTAACGTCAGTTCTATCACATTTATTAGGACTTCTCCATTGTCACAACACATGTTGTGTGATGTTGTGTTTCGTGACAATGGAAAAGTCCTAGGAAATGTAAGTAATAGAATTAATGCGATTAAGTGTTGACAGTCACTTTGGCTTTGGCGTTCTAAGGGCACGTTCGCAAAATTGCAAACAGCCACTGTTAGTTCCGTCATTTTTTTCTGTCCGTCCGTCTGTCTGTGTGTGTGTGTGTCCATCCGCATGGAAAAACTCGGCTCCCACTCGACGGATTTTCATGGAACTTGATAATTGAGTATTTTTTCGAAAATCTGTCGAGAAAATACAAGTTTCATTAAAATCTGACAAGAATAATTGGTACTTTACATGAAGGCCAGTGTACATTTGTGATGATATCTCGCTCACTTCTTCTTAGAATGAGAAATATTTCCGATAAAACATGTAGAGAAAATCCACATGCACTTCTGATGTTCAATAAATATTTTTCGAAAATCGCGCCATTTATGGGCGAACGTGGAAAAATATGATAGAGCCAGACAGGCTACAGACGATATAAGACGGCGCAAGCGCATTGCATGCTGGATAACTAGGGATATAGACACACACACACTCAGGATATGTAATATTATTCTTTTCCACTGCAACATTGGTTGAATGAACGCGTCTCAGTGTTACGTTGCCTTTCTTAGTCATTTTGATTGCGTAGAGCATGACGTCAGCTGCACACAGTGTTCAACAACGCAAGAAAAGTGGATGATTATTGGAGTTTAATGGATTAGACATTTTGAAACCCGCATCACATTTTAGCCAGGCTTTAGTCGTGTTTTTACTAGGAAAATTTTAATACTTCTCTTTCATTAACATGGAAAGAAATGTGGTAACACTGCTGAGATGATCGTTGTGTGGTGCAGAGTATAAGGTGGAAAACGCTGCTTTTGGATAGTATGCTTTGTCCTAGAACTGCTTTTGTTACTTGATTGAGAGCAGAAACCTTGGTGCTTAACAATACCATGGACTACCCCACCTTTAGAAATATCTACCCCTATTTTAATTATATCCTTCCTTCCGCAAAGTACATTTCCAAACTTTGTTGCTGCAGTTGGCATCCTTTAATTAACTGCCTTGAAAATGCAGACTTGTTGCTTGGTTACCTATTGTGGATTTGTGCGCAGTGAACTGTTACAAAGTTGCACGTGTTTTGATTGAACCTTTGCAGGAGGCAGAGCTTTAGTTTGTCGTCTACATGGCGTGAACATAAAGGCAGGCTTTGAACGATATGTTAAGACTCTGACTAACAAATTTCTGTTTACACAACTTGAATAAATTTGAAAAACTGAAAAAATTGAAATTTTCGGCGTATTGGACCGCAGAAATTCGCAAATTCTGTTTCGCGGAATCCAGATTCACTCTTATCAACAAGGCGTCAGACAAAAATTTCTGAACTATTAACACATTTTGTATCTCTTTTACAGTAACGCCATTCTTTTGTATATTCCTCTTCTGCCTAAAGTCTCAGGATAGCTTATTTCGACATGAGACGGAATTCACTAACGATGAAGTTCTGAGATGTTTAGGAGAAAATCCTAGCTGTGTTACTTTACCTCCTGTAAACATTTCCATTGAAGAATTTCTTGCAGATAGTTTATTTCAATCCATTCTTCATCCACAGAAAAAGAGTGTTTTTGCCTTGACCGTGTGTCTTTTATGCATGCAGTCAGCAAAAGCACTGTCTTACTGGCGGTAGGACGCAAGTAATGTTACATGAAACGTGAGCTTTCTCAATGTCGAGTTGACTTCGGATATCATTATTCCTTTGTTGCTAAATAAAGTATATCGAATAATTTCAACGGTATTCTACTTAAAACACGGTGTACTGTCAACTGTAAACAGTGTATAGCTTCTACATCTCGACCATTTATTTTTCTGTCCGAATATAAATCTATACTTATATCATTTTACTTATTTTATCTGCCGGTTCAAACGAAATCGAATGCGCTTTATTTTAATGTTATTTTTAACCTACTTTCGAAAAATACTCAAATATCACAAGTCATAAAAATTCTTCCGAGTTGTTCCATGCGGGCAGGTATAAAGACGTACAAACAGGCAGATATACGGACGGATAGACAGATATGACGAATCTAATAGTCGCTATTCGCAGTTTTGTAAATGCGTCTAAAAATTTGTGTCTATTAAAGCATAGAGAAAATCTCTGCTTTGTATATAGCGTCGTAGATTTTCACTGACCTTTAGGTTTCATTTGACCCCTCAGGATTCCGTTCGCAGTAGAATCGAATATGCGAAACTGATATATGTATTTTGTAAAGGCGCCCAAGGAACTGTCACCGTATCTCTTTCTCTTGTATGTTTACTTGTCTTGTCTGTGCGTTTCCCACCAAGAATCTGCACCATTAACTACGTACATTAGGATCTTCCTTTGGAAGGTAGTGGTCGTTCATCTATTCAGAAGTTTGCCGTCTTGTACGCAGTCCAAATTTTCATTATATTTTTCGCAGGAGTTCAGCACTGGTCTGGAACTTAAAGCAGATGTTTTCTGCTAACATCCTCTTTCGTACTCGGTTTCAGTAAGTTTAGTGGTATGACTGTTCTCTCCTTTGTTCCTAACCTCGTTCAGCTTTCCAAAGAAAATATTGTATAATTTCTGTATTGAATGAGGTCAGTATTTACAACCGAAGTGACCCCAGTTTATGTTTTTTATCTACTTGCCATAAATGAGGACATTATGACAATTTCTTGTGCAGGATTCGTACAAATGTTAAGTGTAGGATCCCATGGTAGTGGAGTGTAGAGGTCTTTAAACGGCTGCACTTAGTCTTGTATAAGGCTATAAACATAATCTCACGACATCCACAGTAAGGTACTCTCGCAACCTACAAAGAAACGTTTTGGTTGGCATTATACTTCTGATTCAGACAGTCTTTGATGCATTTACACGAAATACTTTATAAGCGAAAATTCAGTGTTCTTTCGTCGCCTTTCATTTTGTACACTCCTGCCACCCACCAGCATTTGCATAAAGCTTTGCGTGACGCTAGCTTCATACGGATCTTTTTCTCGCTCCAGCCTTTGATAATCTTCCACCACCCATTAGCATTGACATAAATTTAAATGACATTATTTTGATGTGAGTTCCTTGTGGTTCTTCAGTCTTTGCCTGCCGGATTGCCCGCCAGCCCTCACAGAAAAGTTTACTTTGGTTAATTTCATCTTCTGCTACGGATTTTATAACTCCCATACAAATTACACACAGAGAAATAATCATGTATACTAAATCTATGATTTAGTGTAACTTAGATTTTAGTGTTACCATAGAATTTAAAGGCAGAGGTGGATAGTTTTGGCACGTTAGCTCTTAATACTTAAAGGTCTGCCACTGGAAATAACTAACATCCCGTAGTCTTGTAATATTTCGCGGCGTGAAGGTGCTTTATATTTTGCTGGTGGCTTTAATCTATGGATAGACGAACGCCACGGATCATCACAGAGAACTTGTTTCCTTTGGATGGGAACCTGTATCGCTATTTGCGTGTGGATATGTAAAGAAGTTATTTTAAATACTGCTATATTTTGTAATTTCGCACTTTTGACATTATCGGCAAAGAGTTGTATTTACTCAGAAGTGACCAAAACAGAGAAGTTCTACTTGGACGTTGTCTATAGGTGGTCTAAACAGGTAGTCTTTTTACAGCTTTTTAATTTGTGAAATACTATAGACGGGTATAGTGTGTGATATTTCACACTCGTTGCTATAATCCCAAACGTCAGTTAGTTCGACAGGCACTCCGTGTAAGATACTTCTTTCTGTTCAAAGACTTTGCCGCGAAATCGAGGAGGCCTAATATGGATACATTCGACTCTGCTTTGAGTTTTTCAACCCCAAATACTAACAGCTCGCAGACCTAGTCCGTTAGTGGATGGGAGTTCTGTTGTACAGTACACAGGCGAATATCTTTAGAAGCTGATATTACAAAATACCTTGTTGCTGTAAAACAAGGGAACTTGTTAAGCCAGGTACAAGAGCATAACGTTTCAATCAATAGTTATGGAAATCTAACCAACAAATTATCTTATTCAAAGATCCAACGACTCAATTCATCCATAGCTGGAGGCTCCTTGCCAGCCACATTCGGGTACAGTATTTCTAACTGTAAAGAGAACAGTGCGGTACAGAAAGATTCATAACAGCATGTACATAATTTAAATTATTTCCGTAAAAACAAGCTTGTTACGTGACGGCTGGCTTTTTCCTTAAATTTTATTACAGTGAAAAGCCCCAGTTCATTCGAAAGTCACTTACTTTCAGCTAACTAAGCTTATAATCCAAGTCTCTTTTGTTTCTGAGCTCCCTTTGATGCTTGAGCTGATTATACTTTACACTGGCTAGTGTATTTTCATGTAGGCTGTAACTCTGCTGATTGTTGTCGAGGAAACCTGGTAACATTATTCACAACAGATTGTTTTCATGCAAATGTAATGAACAGCTCGTACTTCAGGCGTTTCTGCATGCGGACAAAGAGGGAAACTAACATTACATTTGGTTTTGGAAACAAAACAGCATCTGAAAATTAAGCCATATAATTTCCACAAATATAACTCTACATGCCATAACAGTTCGCCAACCATTAGGAAATACAACGCGAATGAATGAATGAATGAATGAATGAATATTAGTAATCTGTGCTGTGAAATGTTAAGCCAGGAAATGAAGGTACGCGATACCACAAAACTAATCGGGCAGAACGATCAGGCACTGCCAACAAAACCCTGATTGACTTTCTGAATAATTAATTGTTGCTTTGTTGAACAGCCCTAGTACTCAGCTGACCAAAACGGTTTTATCTTGCTGTCAACCAGAAGTTTCATCACTGATGTCTCAACATCTCCTTAGTCAGCCAGCCAGCCAATTACGCAGGTACTTCTTTGAACAGTGGCTGAGATAATGAAATAGTCACTCATGCTTTTGCTTTGTGAGTTGCTATATCAGTAGTTCGTTATTCTGAGGGTTACTATATCGGTAGTTCGTTGTTTGTGACCTAGGTGCTATGTGATTTACTCTATGAGATATTAGTTTATGTTTCTACATTAGCAGTTCGTTATTCTGTAAACTACGATATCAGTAGTTATTCTGTGACTTAGTTGCTCCCTGAGTTACTATATCAGTAATTATTTATTCTGTGAGCTAGTTACTCTGCGAGTTATTTTATCAGTAATTTGTTACAAAAACGGTACTTCATTTCTCTGTATATTTCTGTCAGTAATTACGCAGATACTCTATGAGTTACAACGTCAGTAAGTGTCTATTCTGTGTTGAACTGTGTGAGCTGCTATATCAGTATTTAGTTATTCTTTGATTTCTTGCATCGGTACTTAGATACTCTGTAGGTTACTGGTTGCTGAGATACTGCATCTCTGTGAGTTAACTGCATCCGTACACAGCTATTTGTGGGCTACTGCATCAGTAAATAGCAATTTTCTGAGTTACTAGATCGGTACATGGTTATTCTCTGAGTTACTGCATCAGCACACAGGTATTCTGTGGGTTACTGCATCAGCGCACAGGTATTCTGTGGGTTACTGCATCAGCACACAGGTATTCTGTGGGTTACTGCATCAGCACACAGGTATTCTGTGGGTTACTGCATCAGCACACAGGT
>JGI20166J26741_11606807_pt1 | contig 11624 bp, 7 predicted proteins | sample TergutCu122P5_FD_26741 | JGI IMG/M metagenome (IMG submission 26741) | reverse complement strand
AAGATCTTCAGTTAAGATTTTCCTAACTGTTTCTCTGTTGATGTTCACTTGCTCTGCTATGCTCCTGACAGTCAGCCGACGATTTTCACACACAATTTGATGAACTTTTGCAATGTTTTCTTCGGTTCTGCTTGTTGCTGGCTGTCCTGATCTCTCTTCATCAGTGACACTTTCTCTCCCCTCAGAAAAACGTTGTAAACGTTGTAAACTGCTGTTTTCTTCATAGCATTATCCCTGTAAACTGCTGTTTCCTTCATAGCATTATCCCTGTAAACTTGCACTAACATCTCTCTGATTTCATTTCCCCTCTTTCCAAGTGTAATAAGAAATTTAATTGTCATTCGTTGCTCTAATTCAAGCTATGACATTCTTGCGGCGGCACACCAAAACACACACAGACAGTAACAGATGCCACTCAGAAAGAGGCTGCCATAGATCAACAACACAGCTGTGAAACCCTGATATGTCAACGTCATCAAACCATACTAAGGCTTTTGTCCAGTGCTGCCATGTCAAGCACACGGTGGTGAATTCACGAACTTTATTGTCTGACCATGTATATGGTTATGAAGGTAGACTGGATGACAGGAAATAGGAAAATACAGGAGTGGAGGACTTGAAATATATGGAAAATAGACTAGTGACAAACAAGATAGCTCAAGAAGAAATGGAAGACAGTAAACATGCAGGACAGTTGTACCAATTCATTAGAATTACACTTTGGAAATGGGAAATTTCAAAGAAAGAATATTCCAAAACTCATTTGCAGTAATGATGCAACTGAGAAAATGTGGATTTGTGTGACAGGTCTGAATGACATCTTTACCAGTTGTGATGCTATGTGCCTTTTGCTCATACATGCAACTCAGTGGAACCAACTTGGCCAAGATCTTTCTCTGTCCCAGATCTTCATGCAGAATCTAATAATTCTTCTTCTGATTGTTGTCCATTTGATCCTTTATTAACTTGAGGGTCACTTGATGGTCTCTGGGCACCACTTTATGACCTTCTCTAAGTGTTTCTGGATTTCAAACAGCTGATCACCACGCTTCTCCTTGGATCATCCTCAAGGCCTCAAATCCCTTATTAAATCTTGTAAAAAATTTAAAGTTGCACATATGAAACATTTTTATGTCTACAAGCAGATTCAAGCATTTTATGTGTTTCTGAAGCTGTGCTCATGTGTTGACGTGTAACTTTATATCTGCTGCAGAGTATAAGTTTGGGGGCCATTTGGAACTTTAGTAAGGCCACAGGGCTCCATTGAAATAGACTTGGGGCACAAAGGGCCTATCATTAAGGCCTAGGTGCATCAGGTGCTGCGAGGCCCCGCGCCTACGTGCAGTCTATCTATCTATCTTATATCTGCTTCATGGCAAAAGAGAAAAGCACATCTTACCTGCAGGGCTGCAATGGATGAGCTGACTGAACCAGAAATTTCTCACTAATTGGTGGCTATCATAGAGGAACTAATAGAATTTGATTACAATTGGTTTATGTACCAAACATTACCTGTACAGTAGCATTAGTCCTGGAACTTTATTGATATCATATTCTGATGTTAGCATAATTTTACTATAAATATATTGCCCATTGTCATGTTAATAATGCTTGGTTTTATATTTGTGTTTAAGGCTGTTGACACTGTGTTCCTGAATGTTTAATACTATATCTTTCTTTTTCTCTATTTGACTGCCACAGCTTGGCCTGGCTGTGTATCGCCACACTAGAGTAAGCTTTTCTTGATTTTTGTTTACAAATTTTAAGGAAGTTCACCCATCTTGTTCTAAAAAGATATAATGCTTTATTATTTGTGTCAAATGTATTGTGTAATATGTTAATTGGTTAGAGCCATTCACAACATGTTTGAGTAACCATTAATGTGAAATTCAAGATTTACACAATGTTGATATTGAGGATTCAGGATGTCTGGGTTGATATGTTGGGCAGCAGGGTTATTGACTCCCAGTGCTTCGAAGGAACATACTGTTTTTATCTTCAGGGGTTGAGGAATCATAGAAGAATTCTCCTAAGACTTCTTGATCTTTAAAGATGAAAACAGTGCATTTATTCAGAGTGTTGGCAGCCCAAGAGCAAACATGAATTTGTAAGTGCAAAAGACTGGGATAAAAATAGTGAATATACAGAAGATACACAGCAAATTGTCTCATGACTGGAAGAAAGTTTTCACCAAAAACTTTTTAGTCATGAAGATAGCTTGTGGCCACATGAGAATTTACTGGTAGTTTCTTTAAGCCATGTTGACCACATCAGAGACCCCGTGGACTGAACAGACTAAGCTGTCATATCTCTCGTGATTTGCTAAATGATAGGGGTCATTATATCTTTCTTTATTATCACTTGGTAAGTATGTGATCAGGAATGAGTGCAATATTGTCTGGAAAGACATTTTAAGAATATTTAATTAACTTAAAAATTAATTTTTTGTGTATAAACATGTACAGAGTTGTTGTATGTAATCATGTTAGTTGCCTGTGTAGCAAAAGTGTATAATTTTCTCACCTTTGTACTTCCTTAGTCTTGGATAATATTAGCACTAGAAGCATAATATTAAGTGTAATTTATTTTCTTTATTGGTCCAACTACACATATCTCACCATAGTTGGGGAAGGCTGCTTACTGTTTTTTAATTTACCTTGGTTATCCTTGATTCAAAATTGAACTTCACCTTGTTAATTGGATCTGAATTCTTTGAGGGCCTGAAGATGACTCAACAGGAGTCGAAACATGTAGCCCATGTATCTATGGTTATAGATATATCAATAAACTGTTGTGTTAGACTGTTACATTTAGTACCCTAATATTGCTTGATTCAAAATATTCTCAATACAAATCATCATGTGTATATTTGCATGTGCATGAATCTGCTTATGTGCACATTGTGTACACCAGAACAGTGCCTGTGTACGAGTAGTTTGAAGCGTATTCTGTATTTCATACTACCACAAACTCAGAGAAAGAAACTTCACTGTGTCTTACTGAGTTGGTAATCTTCATAAGGCCAAACAGTACTTGGAAAGGAATGTCTTTAGGACTTGTCCGAAAAATAGTTTATTTGCTTTGGTGTTACTGGAAATGTAGCTGACTCTTATTTACAGCATTACTTTTATTGGGATATGCTACAGGGTTGCCACAAAGGTTTGTGTGGTGTGTAAATGAAGTATAAATATATATATATCAAGAGCAAGATTGGTGATCGCCCTTAAATTGCATGCTCTAAGTGTTATGTTTTAGTGCATTGGTAGTTGTTACAGCAAATTTCAGAGAAAGTTAATATGTAATAAACTTCAGGAACATTTGCCATGCTTGCTACTATTGAGTTACTTGATATGTGAGACATCTCTTAGTAATTAGGCTGTCATGAAGGTCATACACAGCAAAGGGAGATTACTAAATCTGGTATAAAGTCTCATGCCCATAACTGAATCTGGTATAAAGTCTCATGCCTGTAACCCATACCTAATAGTGTTTCTTTTTTACTGCTGTGAATTAATAATCTATGTTCTTGAAGCCTCAGACTTAATGTGATTGCCCCATTTTTGGGGCACTCTTACTGTAAGAAAATGACCCATTCTGGGGCACTGTTACGTGAATGATCTATTATTTCTTTCAATGCAAGACACAACCATCAAAGTAGAACAGTATTCATGTAAATTAACAACTTATTATCAATACTACAACTACTTGAAACTGATTTAGTCATCACGAGGAGGCCGTCTTTCAAACATGTAGGTACAAAGAGCTGACATGTATATTTACAATTTTAACGTAAGTGCGCGCAACAACCATTTGATTTTTCAGATTTACTAAGTAGGTAACCAGCAGTGGTAATTAAAATTCTTATGCTGTTCAAGTAGCTGTGTAGTTTCTTGATCTTTTAATTATAGTTTTCTGTAATTGCCCACTCTTTGTTGTCTTATGTTGGCAAACACCAAATTTTTTATGAATGTCTTCATTGTGTAAGTGACAATACAATAATGAATAAATGTATAGTATAAAATGTGAGGGAATCCTTTATTTTGGGAAAATTGTACTTATGTTTTTAATTCAATCAAATATTTTATCATTTCTTAAGAAGGAACTTATAAGTCAAAATAGTTTTAAAAAGTCATTATGTAACTATCTGTAATAAGTCTGTTTATATCTACCTCCATTTGCTCCATGATGTGTACTGGCATCCAGTTAAACCCCAGATATGCACTTCTGATTGAAGAACATGACATGGCTTCATCCCACAGTCCCTTCCATGACCTACCCATGCTATGAAAATAGCTTTGAAAGTATCTAAATGCTACTCCTCACATTTTTTGTTCCTGTATTACGAGGGGGTGCTGATAAGTCCTTAACCTGACCAGGAAGGAAACAAGCTACAGCAACCAAACTCGAGATTTATTCAGCATACTCCCGACGAAGCTCAGTACACTTTTTATCCCGTTGCCCCAACTTTTGCAAGCCACTCAAAAAGAATTCAGAAGGTTGTCCATCCAACCAGGTCTCCGTGGCAGCAATGACCTCCACGTCGGATGAAAAATGGCAACCTTTCAATTGTTTTTTCAGTCCAGAGAACAGGTTGTAGTCTGACAGGACCAGATCCAGAGAATAGGGTGGGTGATGAAGACATTGGAAGCCCAAGTAGGCCAGTTTCTTCTGGGTTGCAAGTGCCCAGTGAGCCGGGGAATTGTCATGCAAGAACAAGACCCCCTTGGTGACCTTCCTGCAGCATTTTTTCTTCAAAATGTCCTTCAATTGCACCAGCAGAGATGAGTAATACTCTGCATTGATAGTTTGGCCCTTTGGATGATAATCAGTGAGGAGGATGCCGTCTTGATCCCAAAAAATTGAGGCAAGAACTTTTCCAGTAGATTTTTGCATTCGGAATTTTTTTGGGCGGGGTGAGCCACTATGCCGCCACTCCATTGATTGTTGGTTTGTCTCCGGGTCATAGTGATATAACCAGGTTTCGTCCATGGTCACCAGTCATGACAGGAAATCATTTGGATTGTGCCGAACAAATTTCAAAAGTTGCTCAGACAACTGGCACCATTGACGTTTTTGATCTGCGCTCAGGCATTTCAGGACCCACTTTGTGGAGAGCTTCCACATGTCCAAATCCTCATGAATGATGGACTCAAACCGCTCACATGAGATGCCCACTTGCTCAGCTATTGATTTAGGCAAAATCCAGCGGTCTTCCAAGATTAGCTCGTGAATTTGATCAATAATCTCCGGTGTGGTCACTGTTTTGGGTCGTCCAGGATGAGGCACATCACAGATGGAAAAATCACCACTTTTAAACAGGGCCATGCAGTTTTTGATGGTGGCATACAATGGTGCATGTTCCCCTAATGTTTCTCTCAGAATGGCATGAATTTCCTCCGGCACCTTGCCTCGCAGGAAAAAAAACTTGACAGCTCGCGTCTTGATGTTGAAATTGTGCGCATCGCCTGACATGCTTCCTTTCAGCCTCTGTAACAAGAAAAGACTTACAATTTTGCACATGAACAGCCCCCTCTTTCCAACGACACTATCGTTTCCATCCTACGACATTGGGAAGTAGGTCAGGCACCCCCTTGTACAGGTATGGTCCTTACGATCCTCATGATTCCCAACATATTACACTGCTCTTACTGATTCACTGTGATCCAAATTCTTGTCCCTCTGAAATTGGATTCATTACTCAATTACTTTGCTATAAATTCCAGACAGTGGTGTAATCTTCAGTAGAGCACTTGTTATCAGTTTGGAGTTTCATGCAGTAAAATTGAAAACAAAGTTCAGATTTGGTTTCACGTTTAGAGTCACATTTACAGTGAAGTTAAAGTTAGCAACTTTCTCTTTTTGCATGTCCCAAATTTCTTTATTATATTATGTAAAATTGTACCAAGTATGGGCTTTATGTTGACTCTTACTGTCAATTTTAGGTAGATGCATCTTCATTTCCTTATATAGTTGTAAGTGCATCTGGTGTTAATTTTCAACCCAATATTCCTGAAGTTCTGTTTGGTGCATGCCATACTTTCATGTGTTCAGTTTATTGCAGTGGGCTTTTTATTATATCCTTTGAACTAAACAGTTTCATGCAGAGAGAAGGGGTTTTTTTTTTGGTGTGTGTTTTAAAATTAGTATGTGAAATGTAATGAAAAATGATCACTTTGCAGACTTCGAGGCATAACAGAAAGAAGGATTTTGAGAGACTGAGTGTGAAGATGGGCATTAGTTTGAAATGAATCAGGATCGTGTCCATTTGGGAGCTTCCATATTAAAAGTTTTAAAACTTTTGTTCCTAATAGTTGGGTGCTTATTTTGTTTGTGACAGGAGGCTTTAGAAATCTTGTTATCATATCATTTCATTTCATTTACTGTCATTCCATGGATCCTTACAAGATTACAAATCCATATGGATCCTTCTGTGAATGTACGGTTTTAGATGTGGATACAGGATTTAAATGTTAACAAAAGAACTGCTTATTGCATTTCTGAACTTAAGAATATGGGCATCTTTGCCAAGTTTTTAGGTATTCTTGTTTCACTCAGGTGTTATTAGTGGACAGGAATAAATACTTTAATGCAGAAGAGAAGCTCTCTTTATTTTCCTCTTTGTTAACGATGTGAATGCAATTCTGAATGTTACGTAAACAAGAGTGTACACTATTTTGCAACATAATCATACCCATTTGACGCAACACATTTCTGAGCTAAGGTATGGAACAAGTACTGCAGCCTGGAGATTTTGTAGTAGAATTACTTTAATTTAGCACCTACTGAATTGGACAGGTGCCAGATTATTCAGAATTTTGCATTATCAGGCAGTACCTGTGCTGACCCAAGGTCCTACATGTAATTTTTTGTGACTGTCCTCAGAGAGTGTGCACTTGTCAGGTATTTTCATTTTATCATGAATAAACTTTGCTTTTAAGTTATCATAGGCTCAGTCACAGGTTTTCTTTCAGTACACATTGCTGTTAACCACTTATACAACACCTTGTTCAAATTGTATGAATTTGGGCCCTTTCAATGTCTGTTGCATGAAAACGTACTTCACACTTTTACATACATTACTTTACATTAATAGATTCTAAATCCAATGCACGTATCTGCCAAAATAGTGATCATATTAATAATAATCGGATATAATTAAAATTATTCCAAGTACCCGGTCCTCTCGTACTAAGGTATAAAATATTACTATAGATAGAAACCAACCTGGCTCACACTGGTCTGAACTCAGATCATGTAAGATTTTAAAGGTTGAACAGACCTAATCAATTTCAGCTCCTGCACCGAAAATTTATCTTAATCCAACATCGAGGTCACAAACCTCCCCACCAATAAGAACTCTCAAGGAAGATAACGCTGTTATCACTAAGGTAATTTAACCTTATAATCAAAATAAATGGGTCAAAACAAATATAAATAAATATATATTTAAACCAAAGAGGGGTTAAAAATATTCCTCCCATCACCCCAACAAAATATTCATCCTTATTAAAATAACAAAACAAACAAATAGCATACAACAAGAAAAATGTTAAACTCTATGGTGGTAATTGGCCCGTCCATTTCTTGATGCCTTAGATAGTTGCCAGTCCAATGGTGTATGACAGGGGTCTTCAACCTTTCAGACAATGCAGGCCACATTAATAATTTCAATGATGCCTGCGGGCCGCTAAGCTATACTGCGGTATTTAGAATTGTAAGTTGCTTTCCAAATTCCCAAAGAATGCCGTGCATTTATTTTTATAGGATTTTATGTAAAACATGTAAACTTTACATGTTTTACATAAAATCCTATAAAAATAAATATTAAAGAGACACGCTCCTTTGGCCATCTACTGGCCTCAGGCGGTACTAAAGTAGTAAAGTAAAAAATGAATGTTTTCTTCATGAATTTTTTTTCAGTATTGATTGTTTTTACTTATCATGAGCCCGACTCCTACTTATGCTCTTAAAGATGAGTTAGTTTATTATTATAGGATTTTATATATTTGTAAAGTATCAAATGCACAGTGCTCTTTGTAAATTTAGAAAGCTTCTTACAATTCAAAATACCGCAGTATAGCTTAGTGGCCAGCGGGCATTATTGAAATTACTTTTCAATTAATCGTGTTTGTAGTTATTTTTTCAAAATGGCCGGCGAGCCACGGCAAAGATTTCTGCGGGCCATGTGTTGAAGACCCCTGGTGTATGAAGTTACAACTACACTTTAGCCTTCACCACTTTTGGGCCTCCTAATTACTTCAAGTTTCTGAGGAATCATGAAGTTGGGTGTTTCCTCTCGTCAGCAGAGATTTATATACTCACCTTCAGTTCTTTTGAAGCCATTGTGGTAGCTTCATGGGCCCATATCCTCTTGTCAGCAGAGACTTATATACTCACCTTCAGTTCTTTTGAAGCCATTGTAGTAGCTTCATGGGCCCATATCCTCTTGTCAGCAGAGACTTATATACTCACCTTCAGTTCTTTTGAAGCCATTGTAGTAGCTATATGGGTCCATATCCTCTTGTCAGCAGAGACTTACATACTCACCTTCAGTTCTTTTGAAGCCATTGTAGTAGCTTCATGGGCCCATAGTCCAGATAACCAGAAATAAAGTCACAGAACCAGTACCTGCCCTGGGAGTTATGGACAGCAGAACTTTTGGTCCTGGGATTACTCTCCTTAAGTGATGAACCATCACGTTTGCCAAATTATCAGGTGCTGGATAAAAAGAATTCTGCCGTGTATCAGTGAACAAAGATGATGGCTAACAATAACTTTTGGTTTTATATTGTCTGTTTCTTTGTTTTGAATGGCAGCATTTTTTTAAAGAATTTTATTTACCTTATAAGTTATTACCCTCATATCAGAGTAAAACTTTTTCATGCTGATTGAGGTAGAGCTGAAGAGTATTTGTTAAACAAAAACTTCATTGTGTGTAATTTTCATGTAGATAAGATGGGAAAATATGTGGTCATTTGGTTTGTAAAATATAACTGTATTAGATTATTTAGTGTCGTTGGAATGATTATACAAAAGAACAGTTTTTGTGTACTGTATATGCTGCTTCATTATGACATGGTACAGTTCCTTGGTCTGTTATTTCTATGTAAATTATATAGCCTTTTATTTCTGTGGCAATAATCTAGTCATTGAATATATGCATTTTTCTGTAACATTTAGAGTTGTATTGGCATAATTTGTAGTGCATGTGTAGAACACTTATGACATTAATAGATTAGTTTAACCTGAACTGGCTTCCGTGCTTGCTGCTGAGCAGAGTGTTATAAACTGTACAAAATTTGAGCACCACCTGATAGGAAAAAATGTCTGCTTGTTTATTGTGGGGAACAGTATTTATGTTTCAGTGTAATCAGTGTATGTCATTTTAACACAGGTTTTTTCTTAAAATATTGAAATTTTTAGGTAGTCAGATTGAACTTAATAGGTTGTCCTCAGATTTTATACTAACATCTCAAAATCATGTTGCTGTGTAAAGACATGTTGTATGAAAGACTGCATGTTTTCATTTTGTGGCTTTTTTCTGAAGCAAAGTAAAATTGTACAGTTTTTTATGTTGTGTTTTTCAGTAGTCCAAGTCGATCACCTGTTGTGGATGATGAGATAGTGATGATGAACACGTTATACAAGGAAAGGTTCCCAAAGGTAAATATTTGACTTGGCCATTATGGTACCTAATGTCAATGCAGAAGCTTTTCTCCTGCATGTTAATGCTCACACTTAATGGGTTGAATGACTTAGTGCTCTCACATCTTCAGATTGGTGGCACCTAACATGTGGACATTTATTACATGAAGGCCTGGTACATGTTGGCAAAGTGTCGTGTAATCCATGCAGTTTTACGTGTCCTTGTGGAATGTCATATTGTGACAAAGAATATTCTGGTGTTGGGGTTTGTTGTTATAACGACTTTTGTGGCATGTTTAGGCATTTGTTGATAGTATATTAATAGCCAAATTTGCTCATCCAACATTATTGTATTCTTCTGTCTGAGACATATTGTTTATGTTGTTATAGAACTTCACAGCCCCAAAAATGCCTGCCATGTTTCCACTTGTTAATGCACTTTCATTATCATTTGACTTTGCAGTTTCATTCACAGTCAGTAGTCCAAATATACATTCTTATTAGCTGTATTGCATTTTATTAAGGAACAGACCTTTTGGCATGAGTTTTATCTAAGATTTAAATAGTCATAGACACTGACATGGTTTTAAACCCATTCACAACCAGCACTTGAAAGTTTGGGTCTGCAACAGCTGTTAGGATATATATGTGTAATGATATGATTTCTGTTTTAAAGTGGCATACTGTAGATATACTGCATTTATAATTTTTCAGTTTTATCACTTTGAAATGGGGGCTGTCTTTCTGACTTTTCTTTTACAGGTTTCCAAATTTAAAACATCACAATGATAATTTGCTTGGCACTCTCAACAATAAATTTCATCCTTGTTTGGTAGCCAATTGCAACAAACGATCAACTTCTTTAAACAGAGTAAATGTAGTTAAAACAGTTTACAAAATATCAGCTTCTAATGGAAAAACTTCAGGTTTTTGTAGTCCTAAAAATGGTGATAGCATTCAACAAACAACCTTACACTCTTGTCAGGAGATGGTTGACTGCGTGTTGGTATGACTATACTACAGTCAGGGAAAGAATCAGTAACTGAGTAACATCTGTCAAGTTAGAAAGGTAAAGTTCACACTAGAATAGGCCATGAAGGTCCAGAGAGGGTAGTAGAGGTACAGCTGTACTCTGTCTTTAACCTAGGTGCTAGAGGGGAATGGATGATGAGTGCCACACCCCGGTCACTTTGATGCTGGTAAAGAGACCTGGTACCAATTGTACGAGAGTCTAGGGGGGGCCAGAGCCATTCTGATTGGGTGCGGTAAATCTTGCCCCCACCAGGATTCGATCCCCAGACTGACCAGCCTGTAGCAAGTCACTATACCAACTATGCCATACTGGCTGACATCTGTCACACCTTGACACGTATTATTTTTTTAAGTCCTTCTTAGATATGAGTTTATAAACATTGCCTCAGAGCCCATACATTTGAATGATCTGTGTCACCATGTGTTCTATAACCCTATCATCTCTTTCAGGCTACTCAGCAAATGGAGGAACGTTTACAGAGTTTTATAAATGACAACAGATCCATTGATGCAAGAGAGAACTATGAAAATATGCCTAAAGATTCCATACCAATAATAAGATTTGTTCACCATCAGGTCATTGAAATGGCTAGAGACTGTCTACAGAAGTCACAGGAGAAACTTGTTACTAGTAGATATTTCTATGAAATGTCTGAAAATTTGGAAAGGTTACTGTCAGAGGTACTGTATGTTTCTATTATTCTATAAAGTACTGAGAATTTACATAATCTTTGTTTCATTTTGATAATAATTTTAAATGCTTCATACTGTTACATCTAACAGACAAAAGAAAAGTCACCTGAAGCAGCAGCAAGGTTAACAGGTGCTATAAAGAAGTTACTTTTGGTTATATCAAGACCAGCTCGACTGCTTGAATGCTTGGAGTTCGATCCAGAAGAGTTTTACCACTTACTTGAACAAGCAGAAGGACAGGCTAAAACATCACA
>JGI20166J26741_11606696_pt1 | contig 11624 bp, 7 predicted proteins | sample TergutCu122P5_FD_26741 | JGI IMG/M metagenome (IMG submission 26741) | reverse complement strand
GGGGGGGGGGTTGATGATACATTATTGTGTGAAGGTGGCAGAGATTTTTTTCATGATGTTTGTGTATAAATTTTTGAAATTGAGCACATGAAGAAACCTCAGCTCATGTTCTATATAAGTATGCAGCAGTGGTGATAACTCAGACATACTTACCTGGGTTCCTTTGTCTCGGACCCTAAGGATGTTAGAAGGCTAAGTCTTAGGGCAGTTCAGAACTTCATTAAAGGAACAGGTCTCCCATGACTTGGGCATCAGTCTAAGGGGCACCAAGGCCCTGTCAAAGCCTACATGCATCGGAACTGTAAAGGACTCAACACCATTTTTCATTAGATTCCATTCAACTCCAAGTCTTGAAATTAGTGAACAAGGAAATTCATTGATCTTGGCAATATGTAGAATAGAATGGTGTTCCATTCTTTGTGTTTACTTTGAACAGTATGGGGCAATACAAGCATCCTCTGTCTCAGGAATCTACAGGCTGCTAGGTTTTGTTCAGCTGGGTGGTTGGAAGTGAGGTGAATTGTGGTATCTGTGAAGGTGGCTTTTCTGTAAATGTCTGTATCAAGTTTCTGTGTATTCAGCTGAATAAGAAGGTCCAAAAAATTCACAGTAAATTTGTCTTGTGTGTGCTTTTAAACTGAAGATTAATATGAAGAGAGCTGGTGTGTGCCACATGTGATTTTGGTTTGATCATAGAATATTAAAATATTATTCAGCGTACCAGGCGTAGAAGATTATGTGATTATTCTCAATGACATGTTTGATGATCAGGTTTTTGTAATATTGTACGAAAATTTCTACAATCAGTCCTGATATTGATGAACCCATAGCAACTCCTGTTGGGGGTTTATAAAATTTGGCATTAAATTGCAAATAATTCTGAAGTACAATGGTACATAGTGTAAATAAAATCTGTTCTTTTGAAGCTGTCTACGCGTTATTATGAAGCTGTCTACGCGTTATTAAAATGAAGGAAGGATTTCATGATGTGTTGTGCCTGTTCAGTTGGTATGTTGACACACGAGTCTTGTATTGAGTTTTCAGAGTCCACACTCATCTTTGATTCTAAGGTTTGTTATGGAATTTGCTGTCATGGAACTGAATGTGAGAAATTCATTAGGAAGATTTAAAAACTCTCTCCACATCACACTATATAATATTTATCTTCCTGTGTATTATCAGTAATCTCTTACTCACACTCCTGTCAGGATGGTGACATACTACATACTACCTGCATACATCACCGGTTAAACACTAGAATTAATCACAAAAAAATATGTATCTGTATTTTAAATTTTTTAATACGTATTCTAAACCGTGTATTTATGAAACTTAATATTTTATGTCAGTGCATCTGCGCACAAACTGTTGTATCTCGATGTATCTATCCTTTGTAATGCACCATCTGCGCACAGACTGTTGTAGTATCTTGATGTATCTATCCTTTGTAATGCACCATCTGCGCACAAACTGTTGTAGTATCTCGATGTATCTATCCTTTGTAACGCACCATCTGCGCACAAACTGTGTATCTCGATGTATCTATCCTTTGTAACGCACCATCTGCGCACAAACTGTTGTATCTCGATGGATCTATCCTTTGTAACGCACCATCTGCGCACAAACTGTTGTAGTATCTCGATGTATCTATCCTTTGTAACGCACCATCTGCGCACAAACTGTTGTAGTATCTTGAGGTATCTTTCCTTTGTAACGCACCTCCCTAAGGATGGCCACATGAGTGGCCAAAACATGTAGGAGGTATATGTGTGTTTATAACATACTTTCATACACTTATGTCCATTTGTTGGTTTTAGCTGCCATATCTCATTGCTCAGTGCATGGTTATGGACCAAATAAAACATCTGTCAGTGCAGTGTGTCTTCATTATAATTATTCCCACTTACATGTTTTTGACTCTCACAGTTGAGGCATCTGTCATGAAGCATGTACGCTGTACATAAATACAAATCCAATTCCCATTTCTTTGGGATCCCATGTTTACATAAAATGTATAAGCAGACAATATGATAATATATGGGAATCCTCTTGTAAGATTTTAAGCTTGATTTTTTAAAGCCTAACAACTCTTTGAGTTGTACACATTTTATGTAAACGTGGGTTCGCAATGCAATGGGAATTGGCACTGTATTTAGAGGCAGTGTCTGTGTATGATGACAGCTGTGTGCTGGTGAGTGTGAGAGTCACAACATGTAGTAAGTGGGAGTAATTAGAATAATAAAGATATATTGTGCTGATATAAAGTTTTTATATGTATGTACTGGTGATAAAGCACAGTGGGATGTCACAAAAGTTGCTGCTCACTACATGAATTAGCAAAAAAGTTGTTAGCTTATATGTATCATTTTAAATAAATGACCCTGATATTCTGTTCAGAATTACTGAGTGTGCTCATGCAGTCATAAACAGTAGTTTTTGTTGTTGTGCTGTGTTGTATGTACATAATCATCAGTGGCAGCATAACACTGTTGAAAACAGCTCATTGAATCTTTTACAGGCATCCCCCATTACAGTACATGTCACATACAGCAGTTTTAATATAATGCTCTTCCCCACTGGAGTCCCCCCCCCATGACACTTTTGAACAATTTTCTGAGCACCTGCATTTGTATTTATTGCTACTGTCATGCTGGTGGTCAGCATTAGCAGCTGATCAGCAGCTTGGTGAGTTGAGTGGGGACAACCATGCTTCTGAAGGAAGAAGCAACAACAGGTCACAGCAGAACATAACAGTAATTTGGTTTTGTGCTTGAATTTTTTGTGGCCATTACTATTCATGATGAGTAAAAAAGTACAGAAACATGTGCATGAATAAAACTTTCAGTAAAGGTGCATAGGAAACACAGTGAAAGTTTAATGGCAGATGTGATAATACCAGTTCTGTGTTTGCAAAGCACCAGACTTCATGGGATCAATAGTATGATTTTTTTAAATAATGAAAGTATCAAGGAATGTGGAAAGACATCAACCCCTTCAAGAGCTTCAAAATCAGATAGTACTCTGTATACTTCTAATTACTAATATGATTTCCATATTGAAATGTATGTAACGTTGGGAATTATCACTGAAGTGTCAGCATTGTGCACACATGACCTCTACAAACATTAAATTCCCTCACTTGTTGTTGTTTCACTTAGTGTTCTATTTTTCTGAGCCCAGAGTGAGGGATGCCTGTATTCCTCAACCATTTTTTACATACACTGTTCTTAGTAATTGTCCATTTCAGACTAGAACAGTAAGCGCTTATTTAACATAATTTGTGCCATACAGTTTCTTCTGCAAGTAGTGTGCTAGTTAATTACTTTGGTCCCCCCCCTACGACTGTCTTTCCACAAAGGCTGCACTAAAATTTCTTCCACCTGTCACTGATGCCACAGTCATAGCAATTGAAAGCACTTCAATAAAATATTCATAAATCACTTTCATTAAAAGGTCATGCAAAATCACAATATTGGCAGATTTCATTAAGTCATGGTAAACTATACTGTGAATATAACGTAATTTTTTAAAAATAGATTATGATCTTGTGAAACATGATGCTGTGTAGATGGTATTGTGGTATATAGGTACGAAACTCTACTTCACACCCTAGAAAGCCATAATCTTGATACCCATCAGTGTGAGAACTTGAAATCGTCTCTTCTGTTTATTAACTTCTGATTGCAAGTACAGTGTGCACTGTGTAAATTAAATGTGTATGTGATGTTTACAGGCAGTCTTTGAAGCATGGCAACTGTAATCCTCCAACATATGTCCAAAATTTTTTGTAGCTGTCCTATAATTATTATTTGCACACACACAAGTCTGTTACAGTAGTCACAGTCCTTCTATATTGTGCATTAACTTACTGTTCCTGTATACCTGATTTGGCATGTCATTACGAAGTTGCATGTTTTCACTGTTCACTCTAGTAATGCAAGCAGTTGTACTCTTTAATGGAAATTTTTTAATCCCTGTTTGGTAAGAATGTGCTTGGGTTATGTGGCAGTACTGTGTGAAAAACAAAGTTGGCAGGAAGATTTAGGGTTAGGATTACATTACATTTTATTTTCCTGTCCCCACCCCCCCAAGTAAATGACTAGAGTACCTCAGATTAGGTTACCAGGTATATTTCACATTCATTCTTCACTCCACAGTTTTCGCCGTTAAGTAAATTGAAGTTAAGTGTACCTGATAGTGGGGGGTTCGAGAACCCCCCCCCCCCACTATTCGAAGAACCTGCCCCTTTGCGACTGTTTGCATCCCCTATAAAACGCCCAAGTTGAACACAGGGTCTCATTACTAAGAGGCTGATTTATGGCACAGCTGAAACTTGTACACTAATCGTGGCCAATGCAATTGATACATTTTCATTTGCTTAAATTACAACACAGTGAACTGACCAAACCGATAGCTAGTCAGTATGGAGTACGAAGCTGCTTTAGTCGTTTTTACCACTTTACGTATATGAACAGTTGTACTGTAGGAAAACAACCCCGTTAATGCTGATAACACAACGTAAATTCCACATTACCCTTGTTCGGCCATATTGTATTTCCGTGTTACGATTACGACTTTTTGATGCGTGTTCCAAAGAAGTACAACCACGGATTACAGAACGAAAAGGGGGTGATGCGGAGGGTGGAATAGAAACTCTCTCGCGACACGAACACGAAAAAAGGAATTAATTCTGTTACATGTTTTACGTGAGGTGCATAGCCATAGGGACTACGGACGGTATCTGCATTTTGCAGTGAAGCCTTAATTACTGGGGTCGCTTAATACGTCGTTCAATAGACAGCCCACATAGCCTAATTATTATACCGACTACCCTGTCTGACTTTAGCATTTAAAAATTAGAAATATCAGCACCACTAGCCTACCCCGATTCGCTTTTGCAAGCTCATTCGCAGCAGCATAATTTCGAAATCTAATGTGTGTTTTGAGGTATTCCGGCGCGGTAGTGGTAGTAGTAGTCACGTGCTCACACAGGTGTCGTGTGTGCTCGAAGCAGTGCGTTCGAAAGGACAAAAGCTGCAGCCTAAGTCACAGTTTTAATGGGCGAAGGAGTATAGACTTCAGAGATAATTTCCACTGTGATATAAAACGGAATGTGGAACATATCAAATATAAAACACTGTTCATTTTTAACCTGATGTCCAAACGTTCATCTGATTTTGAATCGGGAGGATGAAGATAAACAGTCGATTCACCGTTGAATTTCAGCAGGTTTTTTCTACGTGTAGTGTATTGTTGTTTTCAGTATTACATAGAAAAACCGAGGAAGCTGGCTTAAACGGATACGTTTCTGACTTTTATTTGGGAGATGACCCTCTCGAATGTCAGACAGGACCTAGAGTATACAGACTGGAGATTTCGTGGTTTTTGCCTTTTCCTGTCAGCAGATTCTCATGCGGTACTTAAATTAATCTAGAGCGTCACCATCCAGCTCATCTTCTAAAATTCGGCTGTATAGTGTGAGCTAATGACAGTGGCATGAAATAAACGATAAATAGATGCATAACAGCATCATAGGTTAGAAAATGAACAAAGATATGTCAAGTTTAAATGTTGTTGAATGTAGCCTGATGCCTACGTAGCTCAACGCGCATAGTAGAACGTGAAGTGAAAGTAAAATGGAATAGATATTTTTTTTAAAGTTGATATGAAAGTGGAACTAGGATACTGAGAGGTCTGTGTGGTTGAAAAACGAATTTAAGAAGAAAAATCACCAGTACGTGAAGGATCGTGCAAACGGACGGGTGTACCGCTACGTTGAACTTGTATGCTTGGCAGTTGCATGCTATGGACTACTGATATTACTCTCACGTTCTGTGTGGTACTTTATATGATTTTCTACTCCCCCACTCCACCCTCATCCAAGGACTTAAATGTGGGTTAGTGCCCTAGATTTTCAGTTTGTGTGCAGTTTTTACTTGCAAACCTTTTTGAGTGTTGAAGTGCGATGGACTCGGTTCAATCCTGAGATTTCAGTCACGTCGAAGTGACCATCGACATCAGTAGTGAACTGTGACATCCACTGATACGAAAGTGTGAACGTTTGTTGTAAATATGACCCGCGTTTTTGACGGTTATCCCACGTGTTTCGCGAATGTCTAGTGGGGGTGATTTATTTTGTAGTGTGTGCGTGTGTTATCGGCCTGTTTGTGTCGAAATGGTGGTGAATAAGTGCAGCTGTACATTCAGTTATGCTGACTTGCGCTGATCGTCGGGGAGTGATGGCTGTGGTCGTGTGTGACGTCGAGATTGCTAACTGGAATCATTATGTAGCATGTTTACTGCTAGCCTTTTTATTCTTGCCTTTGGCATGTGCACGGAGCAGTTCAGGTAATGTTCACATTCAGTACGTCTGCTGTTTGGGAAGGAAATTGTTGTGTTGGGTGACGTCACGGTCAGCCAGATCATATTGTTAGACAGGCACTCAACATCACTGAGATAATTTCGGGTTTTCACCGTGCGTTATTACAGTCAGTCACTTTTATTAGCCGACTAAATGCACTTGATTATACAAAACTTAGAAGTTAAAGTCTACGTTGTATAAAAATTTTAAAAGACATAAAATTAAAGGAGTGATCTTTAATTTTATGTATTTTGAAATTTTTATACAACGTAGACTTTAACTTCTAAGTTTTGTATAATAAAGTGCATTTAGTCGGCTAATAAAAGTGATCACTGAGATAATTAATGTTGGACAGTCGGTAATCCTACAGCCATTGTGAGAGGGAGGGAGGGAGCTGTCTGCCGGGACACCGATTGTCCCGTCTAAGATCCCCCTCCCCCATTTATTCTCCAGACAAACGTTGGCTGTCCGCATACTCTCCAACAATTTGTGGCAAACCATTCGACGCCTTATGGTCTTGGGTTAACACTGTTGGTGCTGCCAGTATAGGTAGACCGGCACAAAATTAATATGCGCGTAGGAATTCTGGGCATGAACCTGCAAGTGAGGTTGAAGGTATAAGGTTTCGAATCGCGCACTGACGAAAGTTTATTTCCCCTTCTGATTCATTGTCACTTCACTAATCAGTTTATAACACGCGCTATCCGAAAATAAACGTTATTGAATGTTACAGTCCACCGGAAAACCAAGTAAAAACTAAGTCCACGTTGTGGAATCGTGCTTGCAAACTAATAGTCACTTATTTAGTCAAGAAATTCCCCACTTATTATTATTAACATTTTCACAGAGGCCGGTTGACTTAAAAGTTACATGTCAGATGCTTATAGGCATTGCAGTGCCTAGGCTGGGGTTCGATTCCTGGGGGGGGGAGATAGACGATTCGGCCTTTCGCCAGCGCTTCCAGGCTTGTTGTGGGTCCATCCCACAGCAGCCTTCTACGCAATTAATACTAGGGGCTCTTCTCTAAGAGACAAAGCTGCCGGGGCGTTAAGCAAACACGTTAATAATATTTTAACCTAGTAACAAATCTAGACATAGAGTGTGCACTGATTAACGTGAAAGGAAGTCCTTGTACAATTTCATACCATGTATTGTATTTATTTGGACAGTCGTGGATTAGTGTGAAACCATCAGATGATGGTCTGCTGGTGGGTCCAAACGTGTAGTGCAGCTGCAGACGTAAGCGTATGCACATACAGTAGGATGCGTTTGTTGAAGATCGCTAGAGCAATAGTTCAAACAGGTTCAATTGGTTTGTTCTACGTCTGGCTACACCATTAACAGTCTTCCTCCCACAGAATGCCACAATAAGTATGCGTTGTACCTTTGACCCTTACACCAAAGGGTCCTCCCCCTCCCATGTGGTCAGCATGACACGCTCCGTCTGCTACGCCTACTGCGAGATCGAAGTATCCCTACCAGTTGTTACGTGTGCACTGGTCATTTGTAGTAGACTACTTGCGATGCCAGTAGTCGCTCAGCTGGTCCAGAAATTCAGCGCCCATTATGTGTGCGAATCGTTTCCGTAACCGCAAGAACCCATGACTGTCCCGAATCCTGAGTCAGTTGAATCAGGCCATGTCTCCATCCTCCCTCTCTTGAGATCCAGTTTAATATCCTCCTACGTAGCTTTAAGGTCATCTGAGTTGTCAGTTTCTTTCGGGTGTTACTGCGATATAGTATACATTGAGGTCGAACAGCATTTATATCCGTTCAAGGTGGAGTTCCATCATTTGTAGTCGTAAAGCGTTCATATTTCAGCAATTGTTTCATGGGCCGGACCTGTCGCCGGCTCACCGCTTTCACAGATGCGACGCAGTCGGCACTGTCTGTGACAACGACAGCTTGTAACTTGATAACGCGTGGGCCGTGCCTGGCCACTTGCAATTTTTTCCTTCATCACTTATTCCTCGTTTCCATTGTGTGGGTAGTGGAATCGTGCTTTGCCGTAGAAACTGCAGAATTAAGCATACTTTCGCTTTTGCTTGTTTCTTTCTGGAGCATGTTGCGTCCTGAATGTATACTAGAAGATGCCGACTGGAATGCGAGAATTTTGTGCCAACTGCTTTACCGCGTTTCGTTACTTTACCCTGTACTTTACTTAGTTTGTACGGTATCTATAATTTCCAGTATTTCTGGTGTCCGTGTGTAATTTGAACACAATTATTCCTTTCTCCGGCAGAGCAGTTTTCAGCGTCAGTGGGTTTCCACTCTGCAGCACGACTTTCAAAGTGACTGTTTTCTAGAGCATGATTAGCAAGTTTTGTCTGCAGTAGGCCGACAGTTTGACGTCAGGTATCCCGTTGTGTAATCGGAACTGTATTTTTCAGGCTCGTAGTATCTTATTACCAGTGAAGTGATGTGTTATATGTTTTACAGTTGAAAATCTGACAATTTTGGTAGTTAATTTCACTTCTGTTTTAACCTAAGAGAAATGTTCAAAAATTTGCCAATAATCTAGGAACCACCTCAAATTTTAGGCTTATAAAGGGTGACATTCGGGAAGCTCTGCACGGAGGACTAACAAATATTACGTTCAGTCGCCCAGGCTGCCTAGCATCCAGGGTTTATGCACCCCTGAACTAAGCTTATTCCATGCTGAGACTACCTGCGGCAGGGCATGTGGAAATTCACTGGATGGGCATGTGATTTTGTATATTTACTGAGAATGGCTTGAGTAAATGCATATGAAACTTTCATAACAGGAAGAATATTGGCATCTGTGTACGCGTGGTGTTGGGAAATGTGAATTCAAGAAACTTGTTACAGAAACATTGACTACCATGAACTGCACAAAATGGTTAGATTGTTGCTCTTAAATTTATTTGTGGATTACTGTGCGTTGTTTCAGTATGTTCAAAGAATGTCCATTTGTTAAGAGGGTGTGACTTAGTAATGAACTTGGTCAGGTGATAATGGTGTATGGGAATAAATGTGTGGGGGACTGTGCATATAAGTTGGCTCAATGTAACAACACAGTACATTTCTGAAAAGAGCATTGGTATCACAACCAGCCTTCTGTTGGACAGGTTTACATGTGCAGAAGTAAATTATGCCATTTCTACATGTAGTGTGTTGTGTTCTTTTATGTTGTATGTATTGTTCTGTTTCGACCACCATGATAACTACTTAAATGTAACTCTTGTGAACAACATACATGAGTTTTTTTACAGGGGAAGTAGTAGAGGTGTACCCCCAACATAACCTCAAATTTCAAATTGAAGTTGAAACTGTGGATCCTATAAGGGGACACAACCTAAGATGAATGAGCTTAGTTGAAGCATATTTAGGTTGTAGGGACACATGCTAGTCATTTTAAAGGCTTGTTACTGTGATGGTAGTGCTGTGTGTAACTGACACAACAGACCGACATGGAGTTAAATGTTAAATGGTCTGTTCCAATTCGTCATTCTCACATCATCATACCATGAACATTATGTAGCCCTGACATTCTGACAGCATGTGAAATGAAATAAAAGAAAGGAAGGAAGTTAATCCTTGTCGTGTTGTTTCCATTGGTCCAGATTGTGCTCTGAGCAAGCTGTGTTTGAGTTTTGTAACACACAAGGCACCGGTGAACAGAGAGCACATGTCACAACTTATGAATTAATGTAAATTTATATGATAAAGTTTGCTGATTTTACAGGTGGATTTGAGGCCATTTGTGAGCCTTGGGGCAGATTGTGATGGAACCAATACATGGCATTTCTGTCATACGGGATAATTATTTTGAATGAAAATATCTTTGTCACTTCCTGTCGGCTCATTCATATTAATGTAGCTCGCTCAGCCATCTTCCCACATGCACAGTGGATTAGTGGTGGGAAGTGACAAACAATGCTTTTCAGTAATGTCGTGTGTCATGACAGACCAGCAGACCATCACGCATAATTTCAGGGTGCATTTGCCCCTTGTTCTTGTCAGTACAGAAGAAATTAATAATTTATTTATTGATATATGGAATATCATTTGAAATACTATATAATTGTTACTAATTTCCATTTTCCAGAATGTGGTGTGAGTGGTGCTTTTAATCGTAGACAGCCTCGTAATTTATCGTCACTTGAGCACGGTCGCATCATTAATGGCAAGGAGAGTCCTAAAGGGGCATGGCCTTGGCAAGTGAGTATGTTGTTACAGTTTTGTTTGTTATTTTTTAACAGATTGCATGAATATTAACATAATAAAGTGATGTCTGTAATGTGATAAATAGTGATGAGTTTGAGGTTCTGTACAATGGAGGGAAGTTTTTGACCAAGTGAGTGACTGTCAGCTTGTCAAGAAGGACACAGCTCAGTGGAATATGATAGCAGTAGTGGTCAGTGTCACTGATACTGACATTGTAAGTGAAGTAATGTCAATGCACTGTTCTTACTTCTGTATTCAGTTCCATGCTGTTTTGAAATTACCCTTTGTACACACGTTAGTATGTCTCGGACATCATTGTGTGCACTGCTCCTGGATAATGCGTAATACCCGGCCTTGTTGCACAGGTGTCACTGCAGTTGCTTCATCCTAAGTTTGGTTTCATTGGTCACTGGTGTGGTGGTGTTCTGATACATCCACAGTGGATCCTTACAGCAGCGCACTGCATTCACAAGTAAGTGACATTCATATGGAGCACTGGCATTTTCTTACCTTGCAGTGCAGACACAGATCATGAATTGTGAGGTGTTCTACTGGGATACGTAGTAGCACAAGGAGATGCTTACCCAGTGATGCAGTGTCATATTGCAGCAGAACAGATTTCACAGCTCACAGGTGGTCTGCAACAGTTCTTTGTCTGTGGTACAGTATCCCTTTCAGTGTATGGGCCACTTGGTCAGCCAGTTAAGAGTTATGCAGTCAAACGGGTGCAAATTATACTGTTTGTAAGTAATGTTTGATGTGATTAATGACCCGTAGCAAGTACTTGGAACCATTCGTATCTGAAAGGGCTCTGAATTGCTCATTGCACTAGAATTCCTTTAATGTGGCACCTGATGGTTTGGTGCTTGAGGAATAGCCCCAAGACTGGAAGTTCTACTGGCCATAACTTCCAGTGCACCTGCCGATTCTGAGACTTTATCTTGCATCACCTGATCTTTATTGAGACCATTGAGCTATTATACAGGGTGGCGCACGAAATGTCATACCATTGATTGTGCACGTAACACATTTTTATTATTACAAAAACATTTGACATCTGGTACAGAATTAATCC
>JGI20166J26741_11606362_pt1 | contig 11628 bp, 6 predicted proteins | sample TergutCu122P5_FD_26741 | JGI IMG/M metagenome (IMG submission 26741) | reverse complement strand
TAAATCTGTTGCAATCGCTCTTTCTCGCGAAGGTAGCCGCATTGACGCAACTACGCAAAAAACACTTACGTTTGGAGGTAAAAATTCAATAACCATACCGGCAGAAAGTGAAATCTATTCCGATTCGCTTGCATTTCATCTCATACCCGGGTCAAGATTGGCAATTACTATTCATTTCGGAGAAACATCACCTACGGTGACAGGTCATCCGGGTTCGCGAACAACTTCTTTCATCCTCGAAGGCGATAAAACGCTTTCCGAAGATTTCATAGGCGCTGCTGAAACAGACCATTGGTATGTGATTCAAGGCATCGATGTAAAAACAACTTCAGAAGCTGCCGCTATGGTAGTCTTGGGCAACTCGATTACCGACGGGCGCGGATCTGGAACTAATAAACAAAACAGATGGACAGATATTCTTTCTGAACGACTTTTAGAAAATTCGCAAACCAAACATTATAGTGTTTTAAATGCCGGAATCGGAGGAAATTGCGTCCTGCGCGGGGGACTTGGTCCAACAGCATTGGATAGGTTTGACAGGGATGTGCTTTCACAGAGCGGCGTTCGCTGGCTGATTATTCTTGAAGGCATCAATGATATTGGGGGTATTCATGACCGGGAATCTGCTCCGCGCGTTGCCCAAGAGTTGATTGACGCTTACAAAGTAATGATTGGAAAGGCACACGCTCATGGCATCAAAGTGTATGGCGGCACAATTTTACCTTTTGCAAAATCTTTTTATGATACGCCATTTCGTCAGGAAGCAAGAGATATAGTCAATGAATGGATTCGGAACGGCGGTAAATTCGATGCGGTCATAGATTTTGACAAGGTTATGCGTTCGCCTGACGACCCGAAAACTATTTTGCCTAATGCCCATTCCGGCGATTTCTTGCATCCAAACGAAGCCGGGTATAGAATAATGGGGGATTGTGTTGATTTGGGATTATTCGATAATTAAATCTCATTTGTAGTGTTAAAAATTACCCTTGTAGAGTTTTTGTAGAGGTAATTTATTTAATGTCCCTTAACTTTATTGTTTAATTTTGTCTTTATATATTTAATTTTTCTTCTTTAATTTTAGTGAACTTAAGATTTTATTAACTGCAAAATCTAACATAATGTTTTATGCGTGAGGATGCAAAAAAATTATTTGTTTTATGAGGAAATACTTCTTGATTGTTTTACTTATTTTACTTGCTGCAAGTAAAATAGTAGCTCAAAACGTCACCGGAACTGTGGTGGATGCACAAAAAATCCCCATTCCCGGCGTATCGGTAGCTGTTAAAGGTTCCACAATCGGCGCTTCTACCGATTTGGATGGTAAATTTACACTGAATGTACCGAATGCATCGACCCAAACATTAGTTTTTACTTATTTGGGTTATAGCACTCAAGAGCAGGCAATAGGGCGAAACACTAATTTCAACATTGTGTTGGTTGAAGATACCAAGATGCTGGAGGAAGTCGTGGTCGTGGGATATGGCGTGCAGAAGAAAAGTGTCGTAACCGGCGCTATTGCGCAGGTAACATCACAATCTATTGCAAACAAGCAGATTACCCGCTTGGATGATGCTTTAAGAGGACAAGCTGCGGGAGTTACTGTAACTCAAAGATCCGGCGACCCGGGGTCCAGCCCAAATGTCCTGATTCGTGGCGTTACTTCTATTAATAATACGGACCCTTTATACGTGGTGGATGGCGTTATTATGAACGGAGGGATTGACTATTTGAATCCGAATGACATCGCTTCTATGGAAGTATTGAAAGATGCCGCTTCGGGAGCTATCTATGGAACTCGCGCGGGGAATGGCGTAATCATTATTTCAACAAAAAAGGGAAGTTTGAACTCTCCTCTGCGCGTTAATTATGATATGCAATTAGGCGTTCAAGGGCCAACGACTAAAGTAAAAATGGCTAATGCTACGCAGTATGCCATGTTACGCAATGAGTCCGTTATTAATGAAGGCGGTCAGGTTCCTTTTCCAACTCCTAATATATATGGCACAGGAACGAATTGGCAAGACGAAATATTCAGTAATAACGCTCAATATCAGAACCATAACATTAGCATCACCGGTGGAACGGACAGATCTACCTACTTTTTATCGTTAGGGTATATTGGACAGCAAGGCATTCTCGATCCAAATAATACATTCAGTAACAGTCTTTCACTGACAACTAACACCAGCTTTAAGATTAGCAAATATGTTACTGTTGGCGAAAATTTGAGTTACACTTACAGGAAAAATAATACCAGCGTGAATACGAATTCTACATTTGGAGGCCCTTTGGCTTCAGCGCTTAATTTAGATCCGATCACTCCGGTTTATGTGGATGACGCTACGGGCGCTACTTATCCTCAATATTCATTAGTTAGCCCTAACGGACAATATTTTGCCATATCGCAATATGTAGGGCAAGAAATGTCCAACCCTGCGGCTAATATGTATCTGAATACTCTACGAGGAAATTATAACTGGTCGCACAATATCGTAGCTAACGGATATATCAACGTGAATCCCATTCAAGGATTGAACCTGCGCTCGCAGATCAATCTGAAGAAAGCATTTTGGGGAAATGAATCCTTCAATCCGCTTTATTATACAAACCCGACAGGCGGTAGTAATACAGGGTCTGTGAGCCAAAGTCGAGGCATGAATCAGAACTTGACGTGGAACTGGGATAATACCATTTCCTACGATAAAAAGATCAATTTGCAAAGTTTTTCGATAATTGCAGGGATGAGCGCTCTAAAGCAAGATGGAGCTGGGATGAACGTAACCTATAATGGAGCTCCTGTACTTGACCGCGCAAACGCCTCTTTTAATTTCAGTTTGCCGCAAACTCAACGTTTAGGATCGGCTTCCGATAATCAGCTTTATACTTTAGTTTCCTATTTTGGACGTTTGATGTATAATTACGATGAACGTTATATGTTTGTTTTTACGACCCGTAGAGATGGATCGACAAAGTTTGGCTCAAATAACCGTTGGGGAACTTTCCCATCCGCTCAGTTAGGCTGGGTAGTAACTCGTGAAGGTTTCTTTCCTAAAGATAATTTCTTGAATTATTTGAAAATAAGGCTTAATTACGGAATAGTAGGAAACGATATGTCGTTGGGTACTTTCCAATATGTTTCGACTATTTCAGGCGGAGGAAGTAAAAATGTTGTTTTAGGAACTGATGCACTTACCATTGGTTATGGTCCTTCTGCTCCAGCTAATCCGGATTTGAAATGGGAGCAGACTAAATCTTTGGATTTGGGCTTTGACGCTATATTGCTTAAAGATTTTACGCTTGCATTCGATTATTACGACAAACAAACAAACGGGATGTTGATGCAAGTTCAAATACCCGGTTTTGCCGGATATACAAGTCAACCTTGGGCTAATGTGGGCAATTTGACAAATAAAGGCGTTGAATTTGAGTTAGGATATAAGAAAAATTTAAGCAGAGACTTTCGTTTGGATATACGCGGAAATATTTCCCACAATCAGAATGAGGTTACTTATTTAGGTGATGGCAGGGCCTATTTGGATGGCGGTCCGACTTTTCAGGTTGCTACCTATCCTTTGCAACGCATCGCTGTCGGACATCCCGTAGGTGCATTTTATGGATTTAAAGAATTAGGCACTTTCAAATCGCAGGCTGAAATAAATGCTTATGGTTATACAGACGCTAAGGGGAATTTTCAACTCTATCAACCGAATGCTAAACCTGGTGATTTCAAATGGTGGAAAAATCCGGATAATCCGGATGATAAAGGAGCAGGTCCAATCGGACAGGGCGACAGAACATTTATCGGCGACCCGAATCCGCATTGGTTATACGGATTGAACCTTAACCTTGTATGGAAAGACTGGGATTTTCTGGCATTTGGACAAGGGGTCTGGGGCAACCAAATTTTCCAAGCCTATCGCAGGTTAGATATAGCTCGTGCTAATTATCCGATAGAGGCGCTAAATGCATGGACAGCATTAAATCCGGACAGCAACTATCCCCGCTTGACTGAAAGCGATCCGAATCATAATTTCGGAAATCCTTCCAATTTTTATTTGCAAGATGCATCCTATCTCCGTCTAAAAACCCTGCAGTTGGGTTATTCATTACCAAAAAATCTGATAAGAAAAGTCGGATTTGAAAGAATCCGGCTCTATGGTAGTGTTTCCAATCTTTTCACATTAACCAAATATACAGGTTATGATCCTGAAGTTGGAGGAAATACGGGACGCAATGCTTATGGTCAGAATGCAAATAACTATGGTATAGATTATGGGATTTATCCACAAGCAAGGACATTCATCTTTGGATTAAATATAGGTTTCTAATAATTAAAAAACAGTATTCTATGAAACGAAATAAAATATTATATGGAGCGATCTTGTTTATCGGGCTCCTATTCATGAGTTCATGTTCTCAATCTTTTCTGGATGTAAAGCCAAGGGGAACAGTTTTGGAAGATAATTATTATTCGACTCCGGCTGAAGCGCTTGCCGGTTTGATTGCTGCGTATGGACCGACGAATTGCGAATCCGGCGATACATATTGCAATCCTTTAGGACCAACAAATTCAGCTTCGGATGATTGTTATGCAGGCGGAGGAGGTCCTTCGGATATGAACATGTGGCAGGCAATGAACAATATGACAATATTAACGCCTGCAAACAATCCGAGTGATATGTGGAAAGTAAATTTTCAGGGAGTAACATTTAGCAATCTTATTCTTTCTAAATTAGATGGAGTCCCCGGATTAAGCGCCGCTTTAAAAACTCGTTATGTGGCTGAAGCGAAATTTTTGCGGGCCTATTATTATTTCCATCTGGTTCGTTGGTACAAAAATGTTCCTCTGTTTATAACAGCAACAACATTGAGCGATGTTTATGCAGCCCTGCAAGCCGACCCGAAAGATGTTTATGCTCAGATAGAGAAAGATTTGACGGAAGCAATTCCCGATTTACCTGCCACAGTTCCAGCTTCAGAAAACGGACGCGCTACGCAAGGATCAGCAAAAGCTTGGCTTGGAACAGTTTATTTGTATGAGCAAAAATGGTCGGATGCGGCCAACATTTTAAAAGATGTCAATGGCACGCCCGGAGGAACCAGCCAATACGGCTATAAATTGATGGCAAATTTTGGAGATATCTTCAGCCCTGCTCGTAAGTTCAATTCTGAATCTATTTTTGAAATTCAAAAAACGAGTACGCAAAAATATGGTTGGGGTAACTGGGGTCAGTTCAAATCAAATGTTTATGCCTTAATGACCGGACCGAGAACTTTTAACCGGATAAATTCTTCGGCTCCCGACTTATATTCCGGTTGGAGCTTTACTCCGATTACTCCGGATTTATATGGCGCCATGGTCGTAAGCGGGGTATATGATCCGCGCTATGCATATACAATAATCAATTTAGACAGTTTAGTAACAGCAGGCGCTTGTAAGTATGATAAAAATAGTTGCTTTAACGGTACCGGCTACTTTATAGCTAAATACGCTCCTATAAGAGCTTATACGGATCTTACTTCAACTCCGGAATTAAATTTTGGGATAGATTATATAGAAATCCGTTTGGCTGATACCTATTTGATGGAAGCCGAAGCTTTGGTAATGGGAGGCGGCGACCAGGCGCGCGCAGCAGCTTTGCTGAATGCAGTTCGCGCTCGAGTAGGGCTTGCACCGGTTACTGTGTCTATGGCAGCTATTAAAAATGAACGTCGATTGGAACTTGCTACAGAAGGTCATCGTTTCTTTGACTTGGTGCGTTGGGGAGATGCCGATAAAGTATTGAATCACATGCAATCTGTTTCAAATTTGGGACAGAATTCGTCATTTAACGGCAGTAAAAATTTTGTAGTTGGGAAAAATGAGATTCTACCTATTCCATTATCGGAATTGACCAATACAAAGATAGTACAAAATCCTGGGTATTAATTTATTTTAATGTTAAGTTTATGAAAAGAAATATTATTTTATCAGTCATTTTCGGTGTTTTGACTACTTCTTTAATGAGTCTGTTTTTCAGTTCGTGCTCTAAAGATGAGCCCACCTTAAATGCTCCTATTCCTTCAGGAAGTTTCACATATAGCCTCTTGACTCCTACAAGCTATACGGCTTCTCAGAATCTTCAATTAGTTAGTTCGAGTAAGGATGCAATGAAGTCTTATTGGTTTATTCCCGGCGTGGGTAATTATACGGGAGATACAGTGCGACTTACCATTCCCTTTGCCGGCAGTTATAACGTAAAGTTACTTCTTGGGGGTCCAGGCGGTGTATCCGACACTATCAGACAAACAGTAACCATTGACAAAGACAATCCATACGGAATAGATCCTAATGGCATTTTAAGTATTTTAAGCGGAGCCGGATTAGGGTTAACGCAAAGAACGTGGATGGCAAATCCGGTCACTAATGCCTGCGTAGTCGCTCCGGATATGGCTACTGCATTAAGCGGTTCCGGCGTGTGGTGGGGATATGGGCCCAACGAGATTAATCCGGTTACTGGGCGTGTAGGATATATGGACGATACTTATACCTTTACATTCGGACAGACGGGTTCTTTCAAATATGATGATAAGAGTACGACGTATTTGGATAACGGTGGTTCCAATTGGACAAAAGCTTTGCCTGCACCATGGAATACTTTTGGAGGCACTACTTCTTCAACCGATCTTTACAATATTGTTCCGGCATTAAAGCCTTGGGGTTCGGGTAATTTCACTTATTCTATTACCGCTGCTCCGGCAGGATATTCGAAGTTAGGCCAAATTACGGTTAATGGAGTTGGCGCCCATTTTGGTTTACAAGATAAAAACAATGGCGGCGAAGTAGCTACTCCAGCAGGAATAACATCCATTAAGTATGATGTGTTGAAAATAGATATGAATCAAACGGATGCCACTACCGGTAAGCATTATGATGCAATTTTTATCGGGCTTACCTACAACTCAAGCGGAAATGCTTGGGCATTTAAATTTAGATCCGACCGGTAAATAAATCATTCAATGAGGCTGTCTTAAAAGCTACAGTCGTCATTGCGAGCCATTAGGCGAAGCAATCCAGAATATTGATTTTCAATAGATTGCTTCGGGCTTTGCCCTCGCAATGACGAGCGAAAAATACCTTTTTAGACAGCTTCATTTTTCCCAAACTTTAAGCTTGTATTATGTGTTATCTAACCATTAAATGGATAGTAATCAAACAAAATTTTTAAAAATAAGAAATGAAAAAGAAAAATGTTATTGTAACGATGTTGTATTGTGTGCTGTTTTTTTCTTCAATATTATATGCGTGTAGTAAGAATAATGATCCTGTACCGGCAGCAACCCCGACCGACCTGAAGATTGACGTACAAGTGGCGGGAATTACCGATGCTACTCCAAACGGCGATGGTAGCGGAAAAGTCAATTTAACCCTTTCCGGTAAAAATGTTACATCCTTTATAGTTACTTTACCTACTGAAAATAATAAGATAATACCTTTGAATGCCTCAAGCGGAACAGTAACTTGTATGTTTACCTCAAATCCGGGAACCACTTCTACCTATCCTGTCAACATTTCGGCATATTGTAATACGGTAAAAAAAGATACTGCTATTAACGTGACGGTTTATTGTCAGACATCAGGAGCAGGATTGGTTTGGTCGGACGAGTTTAATGGTTCGGCGTTAGATTCAAATATATGGAATTACGAGAAAGGGAATAACAATGGATGGGGAAATAATGAAAAAGAATATTATACAAGCGATGTCGCCAATGTAAGCGTAAAAGACGGTTGCTTACAAATTACGGCGCTGTATTCGCCAAATTACAATAATAGTGGGCTTAATTATACCTCTGCCCGGATAACTACCCAAAACAAATATTCATTCACGTATGGTAAAGTGGAAATTCGGGCAAAAGTTCCGGGCGATAAGGGAACTTGGCCTGCTCTTTGGATGTTGGGGAACAATATCGTATCGGTGGGCTGGCCTGCATGTGGAGAAATTGACATTATGGAACAAGGTACGGTTACCGGATTGGATAACATATTATGTTCGTTGCACTGGGGCGGCGATGTTATGCGCCAACGCAATGTGCCGGGCTCAACAACCGATTTTCATCTCTATTCATTAGACTGGAGAGCCGATCATATCGCTTTTTATATTGATAATCAGTTGCTTTACAGTCAACCCAATAATACAGGTTTGCCATTTAATAGTAATTTTTTCTTTATCTGTAATGTGGCAGTTGGCGGAAATATGGGAGGCAACAACATCAGTCTCGGTTCCAGTTCAACTATGTATGTCGATTATATACGAGTTTATAACTAAAATCATTTCCAGATGATCTACAACTATAATAAGAGGAATATTATTATAATCTTAATAGGGTTTTTCCCTTTTCTGCTTGCTTGTTCGAAAAACAATGCACCTGAAAGCGCAAATGCACCTACGAATTTAAAAGTTTCCGTTCAAATAGTGGGAGCGACCTTCGCCATGCCGGACGGTGATGGCAGCGGAAATGTCGATATTACGGTATCTGCTGCCAACGCGACCTCTTATCTTATTGTTTTACCTACCGAAAACAACAAGAGTTTTACGCTGAATAATCCCAATGGAGGAACTGTAAGCTACGCTTTCACAGGAAATCCGGGTACAACTACGAGCTATCCGATACAGGTGTCTGCTTATAATGTGTCTGTTAAAAAAGATACTGCGCTTTCTGTTAAGGTTTACTGTACGTTTGCGAAATCGGATGTATCGTTCTGGATGACAACTCCTGATCGAAATTCGCTTTTTAAAAACCAGAATGTAAGCATGAATTTTGGACAATCAACCAATTCTTACGCTACTATTGATGTAGATGCTACTCAAAAGTTTCAAACCATTGATGGCTTCGGTTTTGCGTTGACCGGAGCGAGCGCTGTGCTTATCAACGGTCTTGATCCACAAGCCAAGGATAACTTGCTGAAAGAACTTTTTCTGACAGATTCTACCGGAATTGGTATCAGCTATTTGCGGGTGAGCATCGGCGCCTCCGATTTGAGCGCATCCACTTTCACGTATGCTGATACTCCGGGCGATTCTACTTTGCAGCATTTCACCATGGATATGGAAAAGGTTGATTTGATTCCTGTATTGCAAAAAATTTTAGCTTTAAATCCGAATATCAAAATATTAGGTTCACCCTGGAGCGCTCCTGCCTGGATGAAAACCAATAACAGCCTTTACGGTGGAGGCAATAATCCGGGTATCCTGAAGCATGAATGTTATGATGTATATGCCCGTTATTTTGTTAAATACATTCAAACAATGAAGGCGGCAGGTATTCCAATTGAAGCGATAACTATTCAAAACGAGCCGCTGAACGCATGGAATAATCCGGCAATGTTAATGCAAGCCAATGAACAGGCGGATTTTATTAAAAATTATTTAGCGCCTCAATTCAAGGCGAACGGAATAACGACAAAGATTATTGTTTATGACCATAATTTAGACCATCCAGAATATGCTACTTCCATATTGAGTGATCCGGATGCATACAGCGTTGTCGACGGATCGGCGTTTCATCTCTATGCGGGCGTCATCAATACTATGTCATCCGTACACAATCAATTCCCCACTAAGAATTTGTATTTTACAGAACAATATACCTCTTCGACCGGCGACTTTATCGGAGATATACAGTGGCATATTGAGAATGTAATTATAGGAGCGCCAAGTAATTGGAGCAAGAATGCAATTGAATGGAATTTAGCTTCAGACCCGAATACGAGTATTCATACCAGCGGAGGATGTTCAGATTGTCTTGGAGCCGTTACGATTAGCGGAAACGCAGTGACAAAAAGAAATCAAAGTTATTATGCTGTAGCTCACGCTTCTAAATTTGTTCGACCGGGTTCCGTCCGCATCGGTTCATCTGCAGCGACTAATTTGCCGAATGTAGCTTTTCAAACGCCGGATGGGAAAAGGGTATTAATCGTATTGAATAAATCTACTTCAAATACGACCTTTAATATTCGTTTCAATGGTCAGTCGGTTTCTCCAACATTACCCGCAGGAGCTGCTGGAACATTTGTTTGGTAAACAATAAAAATTGTATACAAATGAAAAAAATCAATTTTATAACGTTATTTTTTAGTCTAAGCGCTTTGTCAATCGTATCCGCTCAACGGGCAACGATTTATACGACAGCAAAAGATACCTCTTTACGAATCTCGGAATCGGGGACATTGTTATTCAAGGAGGCTCAACAACCTCTTGAAACGCAGCCTTGTGTATTTGTAGATGCAAGTAAGCGATTTCAAACTTTTATCGGAATCGGGGGAGCGTTGACCGATGCTGCTGCAGAAACGTTTGCCAAGTTACCGAAAGATACGCAGGAGGAATTTTTGACTGCCTATTATGACGCTCAAAAAGGAATAGGTTATACCTTTGGACGAACTCCCATCAACAGTACCGATTTCTCCAGCAGCAGTTATACGTATGTAGCCGATAATGACGCCTCACTGAAGACTTTTAGCGTGGAACCTGATATGAAATATCGTATACCGTTTATCAAACAAGCGCTTGCTAAGGCGGGAGGCTCTCTTCCGATATTTGTAAGTCCTTGGAGTCCGCCGGCATGGATGAAAGACAATAACAATATGCTTCATGGAGGTCATTTGCTTCCGCAATATCGTCAAGTTTGGGCAAACTATTTTGTACGATTTATTCAATCTTATACAAAACAAGGAATTCCTATCTGGGGACTTACCCCGCAAAATGAACCGATGGCTACGCAAACCTGGGAATCGTGTATATTCACTACTGCGGAGGAACGCGATTTTGTCAAATACTTCTTGGGACCTACCTTGCGTAAAGCCGGAATGGCAGACAAAAAACTGATAGTTTGGGATCATAATCGCGACCTCATCTATGAAAGAGCGAGCGGTATTCTGAGCGACCCTGTTGCTACAAAATATGTATGGGGAATCGGTTTTCATTGGTATGAAACATGGACGGGAAGCGATATGATGTTTAAAAATGTACAGCGCGTTCATGAAGTTTTCCCGGATAAGAAGCTTGTGTTCACGGAAGGATGTCCTGAACATTTCGAAAAGGAAAAGCTGTTTGATTGGCGCTTAGGCGAAAAATACGGCTATTCTATGATCAATGATTTTAATAATGGAACGGTAGCGTGGACAGATTGGAATGTTCTGCTGGATGAACGAGGCGGTCCGAATCATGTCGGCAACTTCTGCTTTGCCCCTATACATGCCGATACTCAGACCGGTAGATTGATTTACACAAATATTTACTACTATATCGGTCAATTTTCCAAATTCATACGACCGGGTGCGAAACGCATTATCAGTTCATCCAACCGGGATGGTTTGCTGACTACCGCATTTTTGAATACAGATGAAAAAATTGTTGTGATTGTGATGAATCCTACAGATTCAAAAATAGAGTATAATCTTTATTTGTTGCCTGGAAAATATACATCGGCTTTCGCTCTGCCGCATTCGATTTCGACAGTGGTAATTCGCCGTTGAAGCTCTTTTCCAAATTATTCGCTAAAAATGGCATTTTTTGTGCGATTTTAGCAGGCTATTATTCCGAATGAAACAGATCGTCTAATAGCACTTCGTTTTGTATATTGCCCCAA
>JGI20166J26741_11606251_pt1 | contig 11629 bp, 7 predicted proteins | sample TergutCu122P5_FD_26741 | JGI IMG/M metagenome (IMG submission 26741) | reverse complement strand
GTTCAACTTTGGATATAGGTGTTTTGGGTTATATCGGTGTAGTTCAACATAAGGAACACTCTCCCGAAGTTTTGTCCATTCCTCCTGGGACACTCTGTATGTATGTGTGTGCGTGCGTGTCAATCCGATCACTCGCCACCATCTAGTGCCGAGCTGAAGAATGAACGGAGCTGTAGTTCTGCTCCCCCATACGCCTTCATGGCTTGCAGAGGGATAACTTTGCCTTTACATTTACGGAATCAGAAAGAACTGACACAAGATTTGGAAATATGAAGTTATCTAATTTACATTTAAATATTCAGTTCCTGCTGCACTATAAACAGGGATATTTTCCATGGGACCAACTTTTAGCGCCCAAGTTTTTGTTCCACTCTAGTGTTCTTTACTCATAAGAAATTGCGTTGTTCAAAACTACACGTCGAACCTTCGTCCTATGGCATAACCTACACAACGATTTAGTCTTTCAGAGCTCAAGGATAAGAATAGTGTCTAGTTGGGTAATAACGCCACCAACTCATTCTGTAGCGAGTATCTTCTACACTTGTAATGATGCAATTATTATACATGTATTTTTAGAAAGCGACACAATCGGACATAACAATTCAGATCGTTTTTTTGGAAACTACTAAAATTTCAAACTTAAATAATTTTCCACAAAAGGTGCCAGTGGCATTATTACTTGACAGTGAGACACGTCATCGTAGTTATCTTTGTTGATATTTTGGTTAAGTACTAAACACTGTAAACACTTAAAATAAGACACGACACTTTAAATGCAGAAGATGCAATAAATTTTAACAATTTTTAAATGCAAAATGTGCTTTAAAATTCTGTGTCCTTAAGTTTTCAACAGACAATGAAGGCGGCACCGCGAACTACAGAAATGCACTTAAGATAGTAAATGTGGATTAAAAAAAGTTTTGTTGACATTTTAGTTTATTAGGATTATAACATTACTAGAAATTTCCTGTCACTTAATGCAGCCCAAAATTCATCACATAAGGTGCTGAAATCGCACGTTCGAATACCAGCTTTATCAGAGTTTTGACGGTACCAGACAAAACACTGAGGTACTGAATCTCGTCATCCTTGTTGATTCGGGCGCAGTATTTCTCTCCGCAATCACCACAATGTACACTGCGGTCCTTCCTGTTCTGACTTTGTGAAGTGAGAAACTTTTCGTTTAGAACAAATCAAACGTTTTGCCTGCACGCGTATTTTGTATGTGGGAGACAAAGACCGAGAATCAAGTGTAGCTTGCCTGTTTAGAAACCGACTATTTGCTTAATTTCTCGTTATTTTCGGTGCTGGAAGAAATTTACGAATGGGCTGTGACAATGGTGTTTATAGTGTATTCCTGGAAGGATTGGAGAGCGAAAGCGGAGAGATGTCCTTATTTTTCTCTGTGTTGTTCTGGAATAAAGTGGGTGGCGCCTGTTCTATTGGCTGATTCGAGAGAGTACAGCTTGCAGAAAACTCTCTTTCTGAAATGATATGTGGTTTGTGTTAGTAAATTCCAGTGCACGTCCGAACTGAGCCAGCAGTACTGCGGCTAGCAACAAGCATCCATGCTTCTGAACCACAAAATTTCAGGAAATTTCCATGGTTCTTGGTTAAAAACATAATCTATTTTATATTTTACGTAGCAGCAATACATAATATAAACACTTTGCTTTTATTGTTAAAATGTAAGTAAAAATGAACCTTAAAATATCAGCCTGGAGTTATTTGCCGAACTTCAAATGGCGGTATTGCCCGCAACTACACCTTTAAATTCAGACAACATGTAAGCTTTAACCCTTTTAAGAAGAAATGTTTCTGTTTTATGTAAGGACTCAATGCGTACCGCACAGTAAACACTATCCACCTCAGTTATACGAGACCAATGTGTTGATGTTTCGCAAGGTCCGTACAGTCCGTACAGAACACATAAACGCAAAGTGAGCACCATGTAGAATTTTTGTATGTTAAAACTGGAGGTTCTTTCAATAACCGCTAGGCTTTAAAAGGTTAACGAATGACTGTAGCCAATAATTTACAGTGAATTAATACAGAGTATGAAATTCAGCATTTATAGGCCCCAAATAACGTAGGACTGAATGTGAAAAAGAGATGTTATTATACTCATCACCCAGTGCTGTTGAATATTCAGCCTTGAAATGCACCTAGGTCTAGAGACACATTACGACTGATTGGCTGATAAATGAGAATAGCGTTGACCATTCAAGGTCACACAACGTAACAGCCACTAATACGGAGAACACAGTTACGGAATTTAAATTTCGCTGTCTCCTTCGCTGTAACCGTGAATGAGCCTGATATACTGAAGAGGCGCTCCTACCCGACTAGCGGCAGTCGACGCCGGTTGCTATAATGTTCAATTGTACACAATCTGTTTTATTTCTTTCTTAATATTCTCACATTAATCTGCGATTTTTCCCTAATCAGCATTAACTTATTAATTCTTTTATTGAAACGGACCATATTCTGTGTGTGTGGTAGGAACTGAATTTTATACATTATATTTGTACATTATTTTGATAAACTTTAATCTTTAAATGATCAAATATATTATTTGCATTTGATGGAAGAAGTGAGGATAGCTACAGAAAACAAACATTACTGGATGCGAACCGAGGACCTCTGTGGTGTAAAATAATAAATGCTGTCCACCTCACCGCAACATTTGTTATGAGGAACGTCCTGACATTTGTCTCTGACTGGAAATAACGGCCTGTACATAAGTTAATGAGTGTGTGCAGCTTATTTTATTTTGGTACAGAATTTGGACTTCCACGAAGGAAGCACGGGTTGAAATTATTCCTTACTCAAATAAAAAAAAGTATTACCCTAGAGGATGGAAGCCAGAAAGGCTGAAAAAATCTCTAGTCTTTATTTATGCTGAAAAGGTTACGAATGGCAAAGGTAACTCGTATTTTTGCGTTCTAATTGACGTCCTCTGGATATACAGCATTTCCACCACAATAGGCACCGCAGGGACTTTGCCATTCACAGCCAAACTCAGATTTAATGAACAAATTGTTACATCACTTTACGCCATTGACGTAATCGACGCTAATTAGTTCAACGTTAGGAAGCAATAACAAAGTTTCTTCTTCTCTTTGCTCTTCTTATGTTAACACATGCAAACTGGCAACGTTTGAAAGTACTGTACTGTGCCGGTTTATTAATTTCCACCCTTTTCAGAATCTCTCTTGAGCAACTAACAGTCTCTAAGGTGATACCCAAACCGTAAGCTTTTCTTGTAGTGGGAGTGTTCGTTACCTTAAACACAACAGCCTGCTGCTTTACCTTATCCTGAGTCGCGTTTTTATAACTGTTTTAGTACTCAACCATCTACAAAAAATTATTTCACGTTGCCTCGTATCTTTCAGATTTTCCTACCAAAAGTTTTTATTAATTTCTTATCGCTTTCATATTTGCTACCTTCCCCGCTCCTTCTCTTCGCCACTTGTTACACTCTGTTGAGTAATCCTGATGTTTGGTGCAGAGAACAAGTTAGGGATTTTCTCCATTTCCCCCCCCCCCTTCCTTTTTCTTCTTTAGGTCCAAATGTGCCTCCCAACCCCTGTTCCCAAAACTGTGGTCTGAAGTTGTGTTATTATACTCGTATACGCGTGGAAATCATTTCAAACTTATGTACCGTGAGTGCGTGTGTGTAGGACATATAATACTTTGTTATGTTTCTCACAAGACGCTACGTTACAAGTAATTAGAAGCACCTTATAAATAGCCAGAGCTTTTAATACTTCTCTACTGCTTCACCTTCCGGAGTTAAGAAGCAGGGTGATTTTTTGTAATATTTTCTAGGGGGAATGTATCTTATGGGGCGGGAAGTGCGGTGTGTCATAAAATTTGAGGTTAAATATTATGTTTTGAAGTTGAAAGAAAAACTTATAAATTTCGCTTCCGAAAAGAAGTCCAATCGGGAATAAGTGAGTGACCGTGAAATAACTGTCGTTCCTTTTTCTGCAAGTAGAACTACAAAGAATATTTATTTATTCATTCATTCATTCATTTATTTTCTGGTACAGTTTACTATACCCTACAATATACTACTAAAATAAACCCAAATGGTGTTTTATATAATCCATTATTATTCTGGGCGCACAGACTATAGCTTCATATATGACCCATAATGCGGCGTCTAAATTGCTACAGACCTCGTAAACTGCAGCTTTCAGAACATCCTCAGGCCCGCTGCCAGCTACTTCCTACCTTTGCACTCTGACGTCAACGTTTCATGTCTTCGATGCAGCCCATCTTTCCTCTTTCGTATGCTGTAGATACGTGCTGGCGAATGTACGCGTTCTTCCCAGGACCCTTTTAAAAATAATTTGTTGGTAATTCAGTTTTGTTAACGGACCGTACTATCATCACCCTTCAGCAAGATGGCTCAGGCGTTAACGAATCCAAGGTAGCCTGACTTGGTTCTGATATCGGCTGGGTCGCCGGCAATTCTGACTGACGTGTGTCGTGGTTGTCCTCAGGCAAATGATGGAGTATTACCTTAATTACTCCACGACCACTTCCTTATATGTGCTTTCTAATTCCTTATTTATTGTCATCCGATAATTCAACGCTTTGTAGTCAGAATTAATTACGTCGTCATTAAATAAGCAGCAGTTGCATATTGCGGATCCTGTCTTGAGGCATTGCTACCTGGCAGCAATTTTCTCAAGATTCGTTTAGACAGTACTTCCATTCTATTTCGGGTTCTGTGCATAAACACGGTTAGAGTCTTGATTTGGAGAGCGATTCGACAGCAATAATCGGATTACGCAAATACAGTGCAAGAGCTAAGGGTCTCGCAGTGACGTTGATGAAATTTCAAGCCTTCTGGAATATGACGATTTGTCGATTGGCAGATGGTAGCCGACATTTCGTAGCTGGAGGCAGGAACCACCACATTGCGGAGAACTACAGTCTTCTAATTGTGCAGTATTTACCGTGGTCGTCGCGGTTACATGCTGCTTTCAACTGTGTGGAATCTGACGTTACCGAAATCCATGTTCCTACTGCACCCTGGAGGTTGTGGCTACTCGTAAGAAATTCCCGTCATTAGCTTGTGTGGATCGCCACCTTAACGCAACAGTAACCTCTTATTGTGGACAGTGTTTTGTCCTAGAATTTTGCTCCATCAAGGTAGTTTCGGAAACTGATTTTGTTTTCTTGTTGAAGAGGCTGGATGAAATAAGCACTCCTCCTGAGCTGGGCATCTTGACAAGATTCTGAAACACAGGACAGCACCAGTAGACCTCTAACTATTGCGTAACTACATTAAATATTATGATAGTGTGTGTCACATTCTGGAATGTGACAATGAGTTACGGACTCTTCTGGGAAACCCAGAAATTCCATATTCAGTTTCGAAGTGATATTGATGTTACAGATGGGATAGTAAGCCTATGTACGTTGCAACTAAATGTTAGCACCTATCTACCCAAAATAAACACCGTCGTATTCCAGAAGATCCAATGATAATACTGCATTGGGGACAAATCTCGGTTTTATGGAACTTAACATTTGGTACTTCCACCAAGTCAGTGGCTGCACTGGCCTTAGTATTTTGCATGCTTATGACGACTGTCTACTGCGGAGTGCATAGCGTACATACCTGCGTAGCTGTTTTTGATGTTTCGTTAAACGGGGATAGTCCATAATAAAAATAGACGTATGTCAGAATGTGACGTGCATGTTATATACCAAATTAATGCACTATTAACTAGGTTCTTTGGGGGGGGGGGGATCTTGAGGTTTTTTTCTCTTCTTGTACAGCGCTTAATATTTGATCGAAACAAAACCAAATCAAATTCCACGGAGAACCTTCCTGTCAACAGACGGTCAACACCAAGTGTTACTTTCAAATTGTACATTCCGTGCATTGTGATCTGACGTACAGGGTATATCATTAAAGTAATAGTAAAATATATACCATATACAATTGCGCATTTGTTGGTGCTGAAAGAATTTGTAAATCAAGTGTTACTTAGTTTGGTAATGTCAGAAATTGAATACCTGCACAAAAAGAAAATTCATGTTAATTTGTTACGAAGGAAACAAAAAATAAAACTGATTAGTGTAGCCGTATTTGCTCTGAAACAATTTATGTGGGGGCTACCTGAGCAGCTGTGGTGCCAAGTCTCTACCGAGAAACTTTTTCTCGCTCAGCTGGTCAACACCTACCCCATTATGGAACATGGAAACTTGGAATTCCTTGTGTTTGATTTATTTACAGGACTGGCTGGTCAGGTTTACATAGATCCAAACGGAGACCGCATTGCCGACTACTCTCTTCTGGATATGGATCCTGACACCTACACGTTCCATGTAAGTGCTGCAGTAACCTACACACAGTTAAGTAGTCTAGCGTTCCTTATGAACATGTGATGAATATAGCTGTTGCCATGCAACGGAACAATGTACGAGGATCGCCTTTCACTGCAGAACCAGAAGGGGAAACAGAGAGAACTAGATGAAAGGATTTTGCATATTGGTATACAAATAACACCAGTGACTAGAAAATAGGTACAGAGCTACTTGATGCATGAAACTTCGAAGTACTAAGGAACTGAATGTTGCATCTCTTAGGCGGATTGCTTGTGTGTTTTTATTTGATAAGCTCAAAAAACAACACCCCGGTCCCAGTGGCCGCGCATTCTAAGGTGTAGGTCTGCGGCCGCTCGCCTGCTGAGATTGTGGTTTCGAATCTCACCGGGGCATGGATGACTGTCTCTTGTGCGTGTTGTGTTGCCAGATAGAGGTCTCTGCGACGAGCTGATCACTCATCCAGAGGAGTCCTACCCAGTGTTTTGCGTCGTTGTGTGTGATCTAGAAACCCCGTGAATGAGGAGGCCCTGGCCCAATGGAGGCTGTTGCGCCAAAAACAAACAAACAAATAACGTGTGTAGTAAAGAATGGTAGCAGCTACATATTTCGGCTGCATTAGTAGCCATCATCGGGCTGTAAGAACGTGAGAAGTGGTGACTTACAACTGCAAGATGTAGTAGGAATCGCAGGCTTTAGAATTAATATAAAATATGTGGTCTAAAATAAAGGGTATTGCATATACATTTAAAACCCATACATGTACAAGGCACTACGCTACAAACCGGCAGGTCGCGGTTTCAATTCCCGATGGTGTCATTGGAATTTTTCAGTGACATAATCCTTCCGGTCGCACTGTAGCCCTGGTGTCGACTCAGCCTCTAACAGAAATGGGTACCAGGTGTATTTCCTGGGGGTAAAGGCGGCCGGTGCGTAAGGCTGACAACCTTACCACCATTCTGTGCAATTGTCATGAAATCTGGGAACCTTAACTTCCTGGAACCCTCTGGGCCACTCCAGGCCTGTAACGGGACTGCTTTACCTTTTACGTGTACAAAGGCAGTACAATACAGCTGTGTCTGATGAAGGTTAAAACGTGTGTAAGAAAGAGTTAAATAATGCGTAGGCACTCTTCAGATGGTATAATCTAAAAGGACGATGTATAAATAGAGTCCTGTCTCGGGACCTTGAGCTGAACGCTTTAGAGTAACTGTAGGAATGAGATAGTGTAACTGAAGATTCAAATAACTTTTTAGGGCGAAATACTCGTATATATGAGTAACTTATTTATGTATAATTACTTTGGAAACGATTGTGAATAATTATTTCACTGCAAACCCACATCAAATAAAACGAAGTAGGTTGTATAAAACAATTTCACATTCCAAGGAAATTTACAACGCAAATCAATAAAATGTGTTAACACGGCTGTTCGTTGCACTCAGAAAGAATACAATCTATAAGCTAATGTGATGATTATACAAGTACGCTACGATACCATGTATTACCATGACATGTTAGGGTATTCATCCAGCGATGTCACCTCAGGTGCCTTGTAAGTCGAAAGGCCAGCATCTTTTTAGTCTCTTAGTGTTTGTAGGGTGTAGTAGTGGCTCTAATAGTGGATTGGGATGAGCTTCCAGGTTGTGATTTTTATTGCTTCTGGGTGTAGTAGTGGCTCTAATAGTGGAATGGGATGGGTTTCCAAGTTGTTGTGATTTTTATTGATTCTGGGTGTAGTAGTGGCTCTAATAGTGGAATGGGATGGGTTTCCAAGTTGTTGTGATTTTTATTGATTCTGGATGTAGTAGTGGCTCTAATAGTGGAATGGGATGGGCTTCCAGGTTGTTGTGATTTTTATTGATTCTGGGTGCAGTAGTGGCTCTAATAGTGGAATGGGATGGGCTTCCAGGTTGTTGTGATTTTCATTGATTCTGGGTGCAGTAGTAGCTCTAATAGTGAATGGGATGGGCTTCCAGGTTGTTGTGATTTTTATTGATTCTGGGTGCAGTAGTGGCTCTAATAGTGGAATGGGATGGGCTTCCAGGTTGTTGTGATGTTTATTGATTCTTTCATGGATGGCGTCGCTTACGTAAGTGATGTTGAAGTCTGTATGTAGATTATGATTTGTTACATACCAGGGTGCATTTGCTACGGCTCTGAGAATTTTGGATTGGGATCTCTGCATGATGACTATGTTGGACTTGCTGGCGCAACCGCGCACTTCTATTCATTAGGTTTGATTACCGTTTTGTAGATGAGTAATTTACTTCCAAATATAGACACTATTGTCGTCACGAATCTATTCGACGCATGCAGGAACTTCGAAAGTCAACTTCGGTATGTGACGTCAGTAGATTGTTTTAGACATCGCAACAGTAGCGGTGTTACATAGAGCAGAAATAACAGTTGTTTGTCTGGTCCTTTGATTTATCTTCGTGCGCTTTATCAAGTTGATCCTGCCATCAGCACTGTCTTGAATATCCCTTAAAGTCAATGGTAACTCTTATTCGTTCAACATGCTGTAATAAACGCAATGTCTACTCTAAAGTTGGAGCCGAATTTTTGTGCCAATGTTATTCAGATTAATGTCTGATGCGTGTCGTGCGATAGCTGGGTGCGGTAATTCGCCGGTCTGTCACCGCGGAGGCCCGGGTTCAATTTATGTTAGACAAAGTAACACAGGGACAGCTTTTTCTGCGTAATTCGGGTTTTCCTCCTCAGTTTCATTTTATAAACGCTTCATAATCATCTACAACTACACAGTACTCACAAGGCTAGTTCACGTTAGGATATTTTAGTGAAGGAAACCGATGCAAGTCGTTGTGTGGTCTGAAAGTGAGCAAGTCAGTGTTTCGTTTATTCCGAACTCCGTCAAAATCAAGCCGTCTCTTTTCAATCTTCAGTCTTATTGATCTCGTCATTCTGCCTCCCACCACTACCACCACCCTTCTTTCAGCGGCCACTCTCATTATCTTCAGATGTAGGCTGTATGTAACTACCACCAGGGTTCCGATAAGAAACTTGTAACTTCCAAACATTTTGCTTTCTTTGTTGTATTCCTATTTTCGAGACAGATTTTTCTTTTCATGCTGTTTCGACAGCATGCGGCTTACATCCGTAGACTGAAGTGCCTGAGGGCATCAGCCTTCGGCTTGATTTTCGCAGCCTGCGACATCCGTCCCGCGTATGCAACTGAGTTGAGGCCGCATGACCTGTTTTTAAAGGCTGTTAATAACCATTCAGATATCGCGTGGTTTTGGGGCCCACTGACTCTGACACTGTCATAATCACGTTCCTCCCGACCGTGTTAATGGTGCATACACAGACACAGGGGATGTTTTCTTTCCTTTTACATAAAACGAAACCATATGTGAATAGAAGATCCGTTATTGAATCTTCAAACATTGCGATCACGGATTTGAATCCCGTTGAGGGCAACGATGTCTGGTTTCGCTTCTTAAGCATTCTTCTCACAAAGTGCATAAAATTAGCGCGTGTCTGTGTATGCGCATGGTCAGTTCTGAAACTACTGACTCTTTCGAAAAAAAAAATGGTGCTGCAGTCACAATGAAAGTTGTCGAATGAAGTTAGTTTGGATTCCTGACTGGAAACAATAAAGGGACAGATTTAACATGGCGCCATTTTGGAACTGAGGGAATGGCGCAAACGTTGTGACTGTCGAAAGACGTCGCTGTCCTGCTGCTGTGTAGCGTGACGTAACGGAATGCTTGTTTTTATTTTTCCCTTTATGTTCTTGAAGAAAATACATATTTTTGAAGGAACGTTTTACGAAAGCATTAAATGGATTGGCCACTTTATGTTTTTGTACCGTGCATTGTGGTGCAATTATGTAATGTTAACTAACAAAATGCACTTTTTAATGTTTTAATTCAATTCTTCTTGTCTTCAGCATGTTTCGAACATCTTATGTTCATCATCAGAAAGACTGTATTGTACACGCAGCCTTATATGTTATGTTTTCATGCATTTATGCAAGAAGTCTAGCAGGTTGGAGGATGTGCTTCGCCATGTTTCTTAACCCCTGAAGAAAACCTCTGCTTCATCTCGTAGTTAAAAATATCCCACCCAGTTTCAGCATTTAGAGGAATCAGTAACTTCAGTGTGCATATACTGTCAGTAAATATTTACTATGAGGCTGGATATTGACAACAAAGGTGAATGTTGCGATTACGGTCTTCTGCGGGTACGACGCCGTGTATTCGCGGTGTCAGGTGCTATCAGACTTCAATCTTCACATTCACTGCCGCGATAGACTTAGGTCTTATAGTACAAGTTCACTGATAGAATACGCGTATTGAATGTAAAGATTCTTCTACGACATGGGCCTATTCAAAACTTGGGTGAAAAGTTTCAACTGCATGATGAAGTAGGGGCTTTCTTCAGGGTTTAAGAAACGTGACCAGGTGATTTAAAACTTGTGCAAAAATGTGCTGGAGAACTTTTATCGGTGCACTGAATTGTAAATGTGTCATCTAGAATGGCGAGAGATATTTGTTTTGGAAAGCATCTAATCATACAAACATAGTTAGCTACTGAATTTTGTTCGTCTGCTGACAGCTACATTTATGTTAAGTGTAAAACTTGGCTACAGTCTCTTGTCATCAGGTTACCGAAACTGCTATGCTGTATGCGTGACATTTTTATTTTAAAATACTTTGTTTTATTAATAAACTTTGCTGCTTCAGGGTTTTTTTTTCAAAACAAGACAACGCCTTATGTGGATGGTATATCTGTATTTCTGTCACCTAGTATCAGCGACTAAGCCCTGGACTTATTTTTAGTTCGATATGGGAGACTTCCATTAACAGTTGCTGGCAGCTCCCACTTTCAGTCGTACTGATACATAATGGGCTAAATTCTACCTTGCTTAAAACCTTAAAAGTGTTTTTTAATGAATATTTGAAGTTTTGTAAACAGATTTTAAGTAGTTTTATTAAACAAGTTAGAAAACAATCACTTTAATAGCCGACTAAATGCACTTGATTATACAAAACTTAGAAGTTAAAATCTACGTTGTAAAAAGTTTTTAAAAGACCTAAAATTAAAGATCACTCCGACATGTTTCGGCTCGTATGCGATCCATCATCAGGGCGTATAAAGCTGTACTTAACTGAAATTCGTAGTGGTTCACTGATGTTTGTCATGTGCTTAATCGGTGTTTGGCAGCGTACCTTTTGAACCAGTGGTGTGTGTGTACGGTACGACGGTCTGAGAACTATTGTTCTCAGACCGTCGTACCGTACACACGACAAACATC
>JGI20166J26741_11606140_pt1 | contig 11629 bp, 6 predicted proteins | sample TergutCu122P5_FD_26741 | JGI IMG/M metagenome (IMG submission 26741) | reverse complement strand
GGCATAGTGATGCCCGAAACATGTTGAGCAAGCAATAAGATCTGCAATAAAAACCTCTGTTGCATCTAGTTGGCATTTTATTTCCACATATTAATTTTATGTATGTTTATGCGTGAAGTGATTTTAACACCAGTCTGCATGAAAGAAGAAAGTACTTTACTGTACCATTTCATGGTGTTACAAACCTACGCCAGCCAAGCCGTGGTAGCGTTATCAGTCAGGGCGTCTTTGCTTCTAATTTTGGTAAAGCTGCTCCACATAAAGGTAGACAAATATGCCCCATTGCTATTTTAAATGTTTTAGATGACTCTTATTTAAGATAGAGTTGTACTGCATTTTCATCCACACGTCAACCAGGAAGTACAGAATTTCCTTCCACCTTTTTGTATTTTCGGAGGCATAAAAATTAAGCCATACTTTCTAGATGAAATGTCAGCAGGATCTAAGGCAATTATAAATAAACGATCATCCTACACGAACTCGACTGAAGGAATGCTGTGTTCCACGGAAATTTGAGGACGAAATATCTTTGATTGTAGGTGGAAAAGTATCCCACTGTAATTAATTAGCAATGCTTGACTTTGCAAGAAACATAGTCAAGGTACCTTCATGCTTACTGCAACATACTACGGTATTACCAAATATCTCCAAGATTCTAAGAGGTAATACTGCAATACAAAATGTAATTATTTTTGTGTGGGGAACAAAAAACGCAAAATTGCTCTACTTCTCTTTGAGTTCTTGTGCTCACATTCCGGGGAAAAGTTACAACAAATGGGAAGCAGACTATATAACAAAGGCGAATGCAATATATCCCACGGTTAGGATCTTTAATTCCTGACTTCGCGTTTGCAGTGTCCAGTGCCAGAATATCCTTCCATTCAAGTGCACGAAGTGTGTGTGTTCGGGTATTTCAGCACAAATACCCGATTCAGTTTTCCTTCCTCGGTCCTGTAGGTCTGTTGCCTACGATTATCTCAACCAATTTGTTGCAGCCTTCAGGGCCTGCCTCAATTATATTCCCCTCTTTCCTCTACGTCAACGTATTCAAACATGTTTTCAAGTCTTGAAGAAAAATGAACTGCTTCCCTTTACCCGTCTATACGTCAACAGCCACACAGGCTTCTCAGGAAGCAAAGCCAGAAAAAGTATCACGCTTTAGTCGACTCTACCAAGATATCAAACTCGGTGCCATCAGAGGAAATAGGAGGGGGTATCACTACTTGGAAGAACACATAGAATAGAAAAGGAGAAATAATCGGACCTATGACGAATAATTTGAAGAGAAGAGCTTTGAAGCTGTAACTCAGTGAATCTGATTAAGAAGGCAAAGACGAATGTTCTAAGGCATATATTACCAAGGAATATTACAGTCTAACAAAAGTAGAGTGCAAATGGATTATATGCTCTGTCTGTGAAAAGCAGCTACACGAAACTGCATCCTCCCCTCCCCCCCCAAAGAAAGACCTACTTTTGATGCGAAAGTTACAAATGTTCAAAAATTCCGAAAAACTTACAGAAATTGGAAATAAGTAAGAAAGAGGTCTATAATGATAAAGAACACTGATTATCTGTTTTGATTAATTTCTTTTTGTTTTAGGTACATTACTTTACAATTGATGACTTAACGTTTCATCATTAACCACTTAACTGTGGACGATGTTGTCTTGCATACTTCGGCAAATTCAATTACACTGAGAAGACGCAGTTCAATTTTCTACTGCGGACAAGAAAAACTGTTTTACACGTAAACTTCACCACGCATTTCTCACAATCAACAAGTAATAATGGGATCTGTTACACTGAAAAGGTACACAAGTTAATCGCAGCGTAGTAGACAAGCAAGTTAATCATCCGACTGAACTATGCCAAATATACAGAAATCAGTGGAGCACATGTCACGGAGGACACGTGGTAGAAAAGAAAATAAGTTGAATTATGTGCTCATATAGAAATAAACAACATAGAACGTCTCCACAGAAAAGTCTTAAGCTTTTAGAAAACAATAATTATTTCACAAGCAAGCGCTGTAAGAATCCACATAAAAATATACATTATTATAAACAAAAATGAACACTACACGCATTTATTCATTCCACAGCCTCTTCCAACACGAGTTCTCCACACAGTGCGATCTAGTGCTTCCTCTTTAAATTTCCAGTATCCTCTCTTTTCCTTAAGGTTATCCAGTAGCTGCTTATGCCTTCTTCCTCCACTTCCCGTCATTCCTTCCTTATGTCTTTCCTTCAATAACGTGTTTTAGAAGACAGTTCCTACGCAAGATGTGACCAAGCCAGTTAGCCTTTCTTATTTTATTGTATGTAGGATATTCATTTCTCACACAGTCGGTCCAACTGATCATCTCCAACCTTGTCCAGCAACACATTTTAAAAACTTACAGGTATTTTTGACCTACTCTTCGAAGTGAAGTAAATTTAGCGTCATACATATCTATGCTCAAAATGTAGCACTACTAGCTTCTTCCTTAATTTAAGTCCAATATGCTGGTGAAAAATCTTCTTGTTGATTGTTCCTTTTGCCATGGCAATCCAGCATTCAATTTCACGAGTAAATTTTGCATCATTTGTTCTTTTGCCGCACAAATAGTTTAAATATTCCACATTCTCCAGTTTTTTATCTACCTTAATCTGTATTGCTGACGGTTGCCTTAAGATTCTCATTATCTTAGTTTCGTACACATTCATTTCCAATCCGTAGCACCTTCCAGTTCCAGTTAATCTATCAATCATGCCCTGTAGCATAGTTTCTTCCTTACCCAGTAGCACAATGCCAACGGCATATTTGACAATGCGAATTACATGTCCTCCTATTTTGAAGTCTCCAAACCCTTTTAGAACTTCTTTGGTAAGGTATTCGCTGTATAAGGTGAATAGAATCGGTGACAAACAGCATCGTTTTCTAACTTCTCTTCCAAACTTCACACTTCTTTTCTCCGCCTGCTCCAGTTTTAGTTTAACACGCCTATCTACAAAATTTGCTTATCAATCTTCTTTCGCGACAGTCGATACCAGTTTGCTATAGGATCTGCATGAAAGTGCTCTAGTTTAGGCTGTGAAATGCCTTATGTCATTGTATAAAGCAAGTGCGCAGTCCCTCAGTTCTTCTGATATTATTCTCAACATCCCAATTGCCTCCCTGGTTCCGTTTCCTCTACTACATCCAAAAGGATGTTCTCCCAGCACGTCTTCACGTTTCCTTTCCATCCTTCTTCTGGGTATCCTCGCTACTATCTTTGCTCTATGTGTGATGTTCGTTGCATTTCGTAGTTTTTTGTTGCTTTTTAAAGACAATCATTATAACTTCAGTAACATCTTTGGGACACTCTCCAGTTTCATATAAGTTTTTGATCATTTGTGTCTATATCTCGATACGATTCTCTCCCAACAATTTGAGTAAATCCCCAGACACATACGTATTCATCTCCTGTGACCGTCTTATCCAACATCTACTTGATAGCTTTCTTCCTTTCACTGAGCAAAATATAAGGACCTTTCTCGTCTGCATCATCTTCCTCTCAGTTTTGACTTCTATGTTTTATGGTCGATGACTTCGATCATAGAACTCTGAAATATAATTCTCCCAAATCTTCAGTACTTCTCTCAGATCTACTATTATATTCCCTTGAGAGTCTTCGATGTCAGTGTTTTGAATCACATTCTTTCCTTTCCAACCTTGTCTTCAGGTACATTGAATCATAAAGTCCTGTTCTTTGAAATTCCATGACGTCGTCACATATGCTTTCAAGAGATTCGTTCTTGGCTTTTTCTGTGGCTCTTTCCATTTCGTTCGTCAGTCTTCTGTAGTTCTTCTTTCATTCTTCGTTGTTGACATTTTTCCACTTCCTTCACACATTCTTTTCACTTAACTTTTCCTATGTAATCCATGGCTTTCCCGCTCCCCTCTCGACTTTTCCAACCAATAGATAGGGCCCGAGGAGTCCATACCTCACTGAATTCTAATATATGACGCCGTACATTCCGCTTTTTTCGTCGTCAGCAACTGGGAGACAAGTAAAATTTCATTTTTAATGTCATGACCTCAAGAACTCCCAGTCTCGTTTTTCCTCTCACAAACACATCAGATATTTTTATGCAATTTGACAAAATTCATAGATTAAGAAATTCTTTACTCTCGAAACACCATAGGTTTATGCTGTACATGCACACGTACTGCCACGTACGCCCATTTACTTCAGGGTGCGTAACCAAAAGAAACGACTGCAAAGTTGAGATTAGATTGCATGCCAGACAGCACACTCCCAGGATTAGTTCCGAGCCGCGAGAGAAGGTTAGAAGAAGAAACAGCCCTTTAACGTTTTCACTACATAGTCAGCCAGCTTTAGAAAATAGTCCACAACAAATATTCGCGGTGCAACAATGTTGGTGTTTCCTACATAGATGGGTGACCACCTGAAATCACCACTTACTGTACCCGTAATTTTTTGTTCTTTTCCTTTTAAATTCTTATTATTGGAATTTATGTGAGAATGTATCATGAAGACTAACATAATAAACTAACACAATTAAATTTACAATATCTTCTGCAACAACTTACATCTGAAGAACATGTAGACGGACAGAATATCACTGAGTCCGCTTGCCTCCGTGAGCTTTTGTTGAATCTATTGTGGCGGCTTCAATCCTGCTGTAACATATAAATTTCCTCGTCTCTGAATGGAAACAGAGTCGGAATGCGAGCTATGTGCAAGTGTGCCGTACCCAAGAATTACTGAGCCCAACCGCCACGCTGCTCGGGCGCAGGGCGGCGGCTGGCGGCCTCAGACGGGCAGTCTAAGCTGGAAAGCTCTTCAACTCTACTTTTGCTCACAGGGAGCTGCGGAGAATTGCAGGAAGTCGAAGCCTCATTCCGAATCCGCTCTGACGCTTGAGGGCCGAAGCGCTCGTAGCGTTAGCCTTGGAGGCCTCGAGGGCCTTCTTTCCACCCCACTACTTTCCTCAGCTCGCGAAGAAATACTGGGGAAAGCGGCTGTACAGCAGCCGTCAACTGCTTTATATTCGTAGTTAAGCAACTTTAACGCGTTCAGTACTTAGATGGGTAAAGACAAATCGAACACGCAGGGAATTAAAAGCGCTTGGTTGCAGTGCGAGTTTTGCCTCCACTCAGATTGGTGCGGACCGCGCAGAGAAATCCGTACAGCTTCCAAGCTTGTGTGAATGAGGGTAAATCGGCCTGCTACACGTACTATCCAATTGGGAATAGGAAGTTTGAATTTGAAAATTTGCCTGCTCTTGTTGGGTAGATTACAGCAGTGAATGCAGGCTTCGAAAAGATACATAAGGCGCGGATTACCGTTTGCGATTGAGCCAGTCTGGGCTCAAAACCCACACAGCCACCCAACCAAAGTTATCCCTCCCATAATTAGTTCAGTGCCACCTAGGCACTAGTCTTTAGTAAGATCAGTCAAGGCCCTCAGCCTGACTTCAAATCGTTAGCGTAAGCATATTCCCCAGTTAGAGTTAAGGTGTCTGTTACAGAGCCCAGTGATGTCGTCAAACGCACGAATGGCTAACAGACAGGTGGACGTCGACTTGCGCTTAAGTCTCCGCCCTCAGTTAGCACTTTGGCTTGGATTGGCTTGGCTTCGATCCCGGATACCGGGAAAGGATCTGGCACTTCCCTCATCCTATCGGGCCATTTGTCTGGACACGAATGGTAAATTCTTTGAAAAGATCCCATTAACCAGGATCTTATACGAAGCGAGCGAGCGAGGACTGATGCAAGACGAGAAGTTTGGGTTTCTACCCAGGCACAGCACGTCCTTGCAGTTGGCCCGCCTCGTCGAAAGAATAACCAGAAACTCTGGCGAAAAAAGGCTAACAGGCACGGTTTTCCTCGACGTGACCAAAGCCTTCGACACCGTTTAGATCGATGGCCTCCTTTACAAGATAAAGATCCTAAATTTCCCGTCCTACCTAGTCCATACCATCTCATCATACTTTCGGGGTCGGACGTTTGAGGCGTCCTTCCACACGGCCACGTCATCTCGTCGCGGCATGCGGGCTGGGGTGGCGCAGGGTGGTTTGATCTCCCCTGTCCTCTTCAGTCTGTATGTCAACATGCCCACACCTTTACACCACGTCGAGCTGGCCCTCAACGTGGACGACACGGCCATCATAGCCACGTCCCGTAAGCCGACGCTCCTCGTCAGCTGCCTGGAATACGTCAACGACCTTCGACGGTGGTTCAGTAAGAGGAGAATCGCCATAAATGTCTCGAAGAGCACCGCTTTTTCGTCACCAGCCCCTTGGAGGTACGCAATTTTTTGTTTCTAATGTCACGACGTTAAGCTCCAGCCTTGTTTTCCTCTCTAATATTGAGATAAGGTATTTTTGTACAATTAATGACGTGGATTTTAACAAAGAATTTTTTCATTTCAAAATACCATAGATTTACACGGCACATGCGTAAGGTACTGTCACGTACATCCATTTGCTTCATGACTTGTAGCCTACACAAACGCCTGCAAAGCTGAGACTAGACTACATGCCACACTGCACTCGCAGAATTTGCTGCGAGCTGTGACTGCACGTACGTAGGGTCAGGTCAGCTACAGAACACGGGCCAGCATCATATATTTTTATGTTCCAGTAGACTATCTTCGGTCGTGTGTGAATCCAAAGGCGTAAATAATGTCTGAAGAATATCCCTAAACCATAAACTTTCCCCCCACGTTCCTTGTGTCTGCTAGAAAACACTTCAAATAGAACGGCACGTTTGCAGCGAGGGCATGAGGCATCACAATTTGAAGCCGTCCTAGGGCAGTAGGGCTCTCCATACACTTCTTGTGTGACGAAAGGGGCGTTAATATTTCGCGGAATGGAACACGTGTTAGTGATACGGATTTCAGTGTCATCCTTGCCCATTCAGTCGAAATTTTCCCCTTAATTCTGTGTTATTTACGGTAGTGTGTTGCGAAAATACACCAATCTCAGACGATTATTCTTTTCTTTATATAATCTACACAAACCTCTCCATTTACTACGACAAAATTATTAATGACTAGCAACAACACATTCATGAATATTCTGCCTACATTCAGATCTTCATACTAAAGTCTTGAGTTTCCCTAATTTACATTACAAAGTACCAAGTTATTTACATTACACCATTTAAATTACATAGAAACTTGAATGCGTACTTGGATTCAAGTACACGTCTTGTGATATTTCCATATTAGATGCCGTACTTTTGCTGCAGAATATGCCATGAAGAGAGTTTAGGTAAAACAGAAAGGCTTCAAATTAATCGGTACAGATAAGCTTCTAGTTTATGCTGGTAATGTTAAAATATTGTTCCAATATTCTCACCAGTTTAACATGAAATTATCCCAGGAATATATACAGGGGAATGTAAAGCCGTTCGTCATCGCCACTAACATATAGCTACACAGTTTGCATCCTGAGTATGTATGTTAGAAGAAATGTTCTGCTACTGATTACACCACATTAGTAAATGATTGGGTATTTTAGGAGACTACCATTCGATAACATCAATGCTGTGATCTTACAACTAAAAAAGTGAACTGTAATGCTGAGCCTGCACCAATAACGATCCTGTGTGGTGGCTAGACTTCAACAGGCATTGTTGCATTTAAACATTCACAACCGTTTACTTCCCACGCCTTCCAAGAAACAGCCAGCCAGAAAGTAAGCTTGCTCATAGAAATGAAAACTGGTCTTACATGCAAACAGTGATTAAAGATTGTAACTGCAAATCCACTCCACATATTCTAAATGAATAATACAATTTGGGTATCATTACTTGTGAGAAATAACCAACCAGTGCATAGATATGTAGTTGTATTATATTCAGCATAGCCACCTACATGTTTTGGCCACCTACTGTGATCATCTTTAGGGAGGTGTTCTGTGAATGATATATTACACAGAACAGTTTACTGGTACAAAATGTTAAGTTTTAGATAAAAGTTTTAAAATCTATTTTAGAATAAAAAACACTGATAAAATTGTGCTAAATGGCCTGTTCACACGTATGCTGTGTAACACCATCCTGAAATGAGAGAGAACAAGGCATTCAACACAAACAATTTTAACAAATACTTTATATACTTACATAGATATTAAAACTTTAGCAAACTTTTTAACATTTCATAGTTGTACACTGTTTTAATATTCTATGTAATATTCCTTCAAAAAATACCTCCCTGAAGATGGCCAAATAGGTGGTTGAAACATGTAGCGTCCACGCTGAATATAATAAATCTATGTATCCATATATGCACATGTTGGTTATTTCTCATAAGAAATCATCAGTGCATGGTCATGAATCATTTCAAAATGGGTATAATTACTTCAACCGGTTCAATGTTGTATCACCAGTTTGCTGTCTCATCTTTTGGATTCTCAGCCTGAGATCCAAACTACAGACCCTGGAAGCTTACAAACCTTGCAACTTCAAACCCATCTAGTCATATTACATATATTTATTTAACAAAGCTGGCAGCAAGTATGGTATCATCACATAGCTGGACAAAATAAGAAACAACTGTAAAGGATGTGTGGAAGCATGTGGCCATGGCCCAATTTAAGATACTCTCTGCATTTCCCTGGAGGGACTGAGATGTTCAAGAAAACTTTCACCGCTTAGTAGTTTGTCTCTCGGCTGAGATTCGAACTGGGCACCTCACAAACAGACGGCAAACCAGCTAACTTGCTGGTTGTCACACCACTGAGGAAAACTGGGTAACATCCATACTCACACCATGCCAAGAGGCTTGTACAAATGGTGGGCAACAAAACACCATTCATAATATCAACCCAGATTAATGATAACTGTTAAATATTAAACATGTTAATGTTAATGTAATAGTGAAGCACTTTTCTTGAAACAGGCTTTTGACTGCTCGTGAGCTTTTAATGTTGCCAACATAACCTCCTTACACAATCCAAGATGGTTACGGAAACACAGCAGACACACTATTTTAAATTCAACATCTTTATTGTTTCAAATTTAAATACCACACACCCACTAGCTCTTTCCTTATAAAAATACAACTACAAAGATGCCACTGGTATAAAGCATACGATTACATAATGGAGCCATCCATGACATGGTTTGGTACAGTTTTTTTTTCAAGAGCTCATATTAACTATGAATTGCAGCGTCCTCATAAGCATACCAAATGTTGTATTAACAACAAAGCTGAGTAACAGTATAGGCTGAGAGGAACTAATTAAGACATTTGGAAGATTAATATGCAACAGTAATATTAAAACATTAATGGGTAATTTTAACATTCCATTAATTCTGAAAGAAGGCAAACATGACAGATTGGTTTCTGGCTCTCAGTATCAACAAACAACACACTAAACTTGAATCATGCTTCCAATTTCAATTAAGTTATAGAACAAGCATAAATGCTAGATTCTCATTTGAAACTGTTCTCATCTTGTCCCATAGGCAAACTGTTCTATTTTATTTTACATATTTGCTAGTATTTAGTACACTTTACACCTTCGTTTATATCCACACCAGCCACCCATTTTAAACTACAGCATCCTGAGGAAAACAATGTATTTAGCCATAAGCTACGCATAGCACCACTTGGAAATCAGGAAACTTTGTAACAGTTCCATAAATTTTTGGACACACACCATAATATCTATCTCAAGTCAACAACAACAATAATAATAATAATAATAATAATAATATTGTGCAATATACTTTCCAGACTGATCAAATTTTGATTATACACTTCACTTTCAAATTCTCATATAGCCACAAAACTGGCATATCCCATGCTGGAGAGCTTCCATGGAATATAAGTCTGTGACTACACAAGATTAAATGACAAAGGTGATTTGAAGAACAGGGCATTACAAATCCCTTAATGGACGCAGTGTTCCACTCCTCCGTCCTTAGGAGATTTGAATGCATGTTACTTCGGACTATAAACCAATCTGGAACACTGTCATCCTTCTTTGTGTGTTACATGAAGCTTAAAAAAATTAAACCTGTTTCACAATTTCCCCTTGTATACACAGAGATTACCATTATTAAGAGAAGATATTTCACAATTTATTAAATTTACACATAATATTTAAAAATCTTTGTTGCACGTCTTTTGTCACTGTGTCATATATACATACTTCCTTACAATATAATGCATTCTTAACACTTAAAAATATCACTCATGCCCCTTCACTCTCTTGGTATCCATACCATGTTTGCAACCTGCAAATAGATGGTCATTTACTTTCTTGGAAAATTGTGTGGCTACTTTAGATAATAAGCATAACACATGTTTTTGGGAATAACCAACAGCCTTTCTAAACCACAGAAGGTGAAGCAAGGCTGCTGATCATCAGAGCCACATGGTATGCGAAGAAGAAGGTTCATAACATTATGGATTAAAAATAAGTTCATATACCTATTTGGAAATCTTAGTGTAACATAAATGCATACAGGAAATGGTTTATCACGATGTAAGTTTACATTTCATCTCCTCTGTCAACATTTAAGTTGACGACTACAGTCTGCAACACGTCTGTTGATACGTTAAGTACTCTTTCACAACTCGTGTACTAAGTTAATTTTCTGTACTCTAACATTCTTTACATAATTGTCTCAAAATTAAATTTGATACTTCCAGTTGGAAAATCAAGCAGAAGTTATCACAGAGGTAGTAATCTTCAATTAGTATTAGTGTATTCCTGTAAAGAAATGTGAACGCCCTTCAGTAAGACCTGCAATTTCCAGACTATAGACATCACAGGTTATACAGCCAAGAATGCACTCTAGCTGTTTAAGTCAGGCTTGGTCAAAAAACAAGTGAGACCGTGTGAATGTACGTATTCATTCTTCAAACTGAATTGCAGTTTCCTCCTTAATTAAACAGAATTAATGTACGTACTGGTCCAATTTGGAATATGTTTTGCTTCACGGCAATGTTGCTTGGAACTTACATAATTCCTCCAAATTATATGTAAATATACCCTCTGCTGAAACCAAAGTTCTTGCTGGTATGTGTTACTATGAGCAGACTGATTCCTGGTAGGAACTTGATTTGAAAATTCCTGAGATTTTTGACAAATATACATGTTATTCAATATGGGAGTGTGACCATAAATATTGCAAGTACTCAAATTTATATAGGAGGTGGGCCATTTGGATAACGTAACATAGGCTCGAGGCTGCGAGCAAAGTTGTTGCTCAGAATGCAGGAGTAGTCTTCTTCCCCTGTCGGAACGAGGGCTGCCACTCCCAGGAGAAGCAACATGAGTGCCTGTATGGGAAGAGATGCTCGCAACACTCGTCCTAAGAAACGATAACCTCGAGCCAGAACTGTTGTATCGACATCGTCCGGCTCGCTGCCACTGCTGTCACTAAACAAAAGAAAATAACCATAACATGTAATTACCAAAGACAGTTGCATTAACACTGCAATTCAGAATAATTAAAATCAAAATACTAAAAATTAATAGTAGTTCTTAAATCGTGTATACATGAGAGTATTATTGAAATGTACAACTACTCATTAATGGTACATTCTGTATATCACACAGGCTCTTTGCATATAGTTAATGTGGGTAGTAATTCCCATGCAGTTCATAACACCTGTGGTTTT